>SXGR01007882.1_pt1 | contig 23819 bp, 21 predicted proteins | sample 3174711 | NCBI WGS metagenome assembly SXGR01 (sample SAMN11356860, study PRJNA531348) | freshwater metagenome | isolation source: freshwater sample F1-60 | place: China: Fuxian Lake, Yuxi | collected 2017-12-25 | reverse complement strand
TGCGTGGCCGAGTGCCCGGTCGAGGCGATCTTTGCCGAGGATGACGTCCCCGACAGCCAGCGCCAGTTCACCGCGCTGAACGCCGAACTCGCCAAGGTCTGGAAGCCGATCATCGAGAGGAAGCCAGGCCCGCCGGACGCCGACGAGTGGGCGAAGACCAGGGAAAAGAAGCACCTGATCGAGCGCTAGATGATCCCGAACATCCTCGGCGGCGCGATGCTGCCGCACGCACCGCAGTTCTTCACCCAGCCGGAAACCGAGGACAAGGCCACCATCGCGGAGGTGCAGAAGGTGGCGGCGAAAATCGGCGCGGGGTTGAAGGCGCTCTCACCGGACCTCTGGATCGTCATCGGCAACGACCACGCGCAGCAATTCTTCCAGAACTGCGCGCCGCCATTCACCATCCACGTCGGCGGCGAGGGCCGCGGCGAGTTCGCCGGGCGGCAGTTCAGGTTCCGGCTCGCCAGCGAAGCCGCATTTGCCATCGTCAGAGACCTCTACCGCTCCGGATTCGACCCGGCCTTCACCAGTTCCGCGCAGATTGACTACGCGCTGGGCATCCCGATGACGCACCTCGGCCTGGGCGACGCGCCAGTGCTGCCTATCTACGTGAATGCCTACCTGCCGCCGCAGCCGACCATGGAGCGCTGTTATCAGTTCGGCCAGGCGCTGGCGCGCAGCATCGGCCTGCTCGGCCTGCGCACCGTGGTGGTGGCGAGCGGCGGCATGTCGCACTTCCCCGGCACCGACCGCTACAGCAATCCGGCCCTGGAATTCGACAAGTCGGTGCTCGAGCCGCTGAAGGAGGGGCGCCTGAAGACGCTGCTCGGCTATGACGAGGACCTGCTGGACGAGACCGGCAACATCGAACTGCGCTGCTGGGCGGTGGCCGCGGGTGCCCTTGGCGAGCGCAGGCCCGACATCGTCCAGCTCAACCCGAGCTGGCACCATAATTATGCGTCGCTGGGCTGGTATACCGCGCCCGCCGCCTCGCCCACGGTGCCGCACTACCCCTCGATCGCACCGGGACTGGCCAGCCTCACCGATGCGTTGCACACGCTCGCCAACGACCGCGGCGCGCGCGATGCGTACTTTGCCGACGCCACGGCCTGGGCGGCGCGTTACCACCTGGATCCGGCGCAGCAGCGCATGCTGGTGGACTTCGACGCGCCGGCGATCGTCGCCGCAGGCGTGCATCCGCTGCTTCTCTTCCTGGTGCGCATGCACGTCGAGCGGGAGCGCCCCCGGAAGATTTGAAACGCGCGGTAAACTCAACAACCGGTTATTTCGTAGGCAGTTATTTCGTAGGAGATACCATGGCCTGGCACCAGGTAGCCGACGCGGCGGCGATCGGCGATGAAGAGGCGTTGGGAGTGAGCGTGGGAGAGGTCCCGGTGGCGATCTGCCGAAGCCGCGGCGTGCTGCACGCGATCCATAACGTCTGCTCGCACGAATACGCGCTGCTGTCGGAGGGCTGGGTGGAGGACGGCGGTATCGAGTGCCCCTACCACCAGGCGCGTTTCGACCTCGCCACCGGCGAAGCCCAGTGCGCGCCCGCCTCCGAGCCGGTCAAGGTTTACCCCATCAGAATCGAGGACGGCAAGGTCTTCGTCGAATTGCAGGACTAGCCGCCCGTCCAGGCACAGGAGTCGACAACATGTACAGCGCAAATACCGTCATCGGGCAGACCGGGACCTTTGCCAAGGAAAATCCGCAGGAGGAGGGTCACGAGTTCAAGTGGCCGGCCGAGGGTCTCACCGCGGTTCCCGACTGGGTGTACACCAGCCCGGAAATCTACCAGCGCGAAATCGAGCGCATTTTCCACGGCCGCAGCTGGAACTTCGTCGCGCTCGAAGCCGAGGTTGCCAATCCCGGTGACTACAAGCGCTCCTTCGTCGGACCGACACCCGTCGTCGTTTCGCGCAACACCGACGGCACGGTGCACGTGTTCGAGAATCGCTGCGCCCATCGCGGCGTCGAGTTCTGCCGCCAGCACCGCGGCAACGCGAAGGAATTCGTCTGCCCGTACCACAACTGGTCCTACGACCTTGTCGGCAACCTGCAGGGCATCCCGTTCAAACGCGGCCTGAAGGGCGTGGGTGGTGGCATGCCGAAGGAATTCAAGAATTCCGAGCACGGCCTGAAGAAGCTCAAGGTCGAGATCTATAACGGCGTCGTATTCGCGTCGTTTGCGGCGGACATCGAGCCGGTCGCCGAATACCTCACGCCCGAAATCAGGAAGGACTTCGACGTCGTCTTTGCGGGCAGGAAACTCAAGGTGCTGGGCTATTACCGGAACGAACTTCCCGGAAACTGGAAGCTCTACCACGAGAATCTGAAGGACCCGTACCACGCCACGCTGCTGCACTCTTTCCTCGTCACATTCGGGCTGCTCGTGGCCGGCAGCAAGTCGGCGATGATTGCCGACCCGCAGGGCCGCCACGGCACCATGGCCTCGGCCAAGCCCGACAACGTGGATGCGGTGCTCGATGCGGGAGACAAGAAGGAAATGCGCGCCTTCCGCGATGACTTCAAGCTTGCCGACGGTCGATTCCTCGAATACGTGCGCGAATTCGACTCCCCCTGGTCGGTCACCATGCAGACCATCTGGCCAAACCTCATCGTGCAGCGCGAACTCAACACGCTGGGCGTGCGCCACATCGTCCCCAACGGCCCCCACAGCATGATCATGCTGTGGACCATGTTCGGCTACGAAGGCGACAGCGAGGAAATGACCGGTCATCGCCTGCGGCAGGGCAACCTTATGGGGCCTTCGGGATTTCTCGGCCTGGAGGACAACGAGGCAATCAAGTTCATGCAGGAGGGCGTGCGCCGGTCTTCGACCGGGCAGGGCATCCTCAAGCTTGGCGGCACCACCGAGGGAACCACGAGTTCGCTCATCGACGAGTCCGCGATCCGCGCCATGTACCGGCATTACCGCGGGGAGATGGGCCTCTGATGTGCGCGGGTAACGTCTGATGTACGCGGGCTACGACATGCCGGCAGCCGATCCGAAGTCGGTGCGCGAACTGCGGCTGGAAATCGAGGAATTCCACATCGAGTACTGCCACGTGCTCGACCGCGGCGCGCTGGAAGCCTGGCCGGAGTTCTTCACCGAAGACGCGGTCTACCGCATCACGGCGCGCGAGAACGCGGACGCTGGGCTGCCGGTGGGCCTCGTCTATGCCGACAGCAAGGCGATGCTGCGCGACCGCGCCTTCGCCATCAAGCACACGCAGATGTTCGCGCCGCGTTACCTGCAGCACTTCGTCTCCAACGTGCGCGTGATCACCGCCGAACCGCTGCGCGCGCAGTCGAACTACCTGCTGCTGCAGACGCTGGTTGACGGGCCGACCACGATCCAGCAGTCCGGGCGCTACTACGACACCTTCATTCGCGCTGGCGGCAGGCTGCTGCTGAAGGAGCGCCAGTGCGTGTACGACACGCTGCTGATCGCGAACGACCTCGTTTACCCGGTATAGGGACAGCCGGTGTCCCCTTTCGTTTCCGCGACCGAACTTGCTGCGAGCATCCGCGCCGGAAGTACGAGCGCCGTCGCCGCGGCTACCGCGTGTCTTGATCGCATTGGACGCTTGCAGCCGTCGCTGAACGCATTCGTAACCGTCTGCGGCGAGGAAGCGCTCGCGCAGGCGGCAGCCGTCGACGCGGCTATCGCGAAGGGCGAAGCGGTCGGCGCGCTCGCCGGCGTGCCGGTGTCGGTGAAAGACATCATCAACACGAAAGGCGTGCGCACTACCTGGGGTTCGCGCCTGATGGCGGACAACGTGCCCGAAGCGGATGCAGTCGCCGTCGCGCGCCTCAAGGCCGCGGGCGCGGTGCTGGTGGGCAAGACCACCACGCCGGAATTCGCCTTCAAGCTCCTCACGGATTCGCCGCTCACCGGCATCACGCGAAATCCGTGGAACACCGGACTCACGCCAGGCGGGTCGAGCGGCGGCTCTGCTGTCGCGGTTGCATCCGGCATGGGACCGCTGTCGCTGGCGACCGACGCCGGCGCCTCAACGCGCCTGCCGGCCGCCTGCTGCGGCATCGTCGGCCTGAAGCCCACACTGGGGCTGGTGCCGCACAACCAGGTGCCCGACGGTTTCAACAACTTCATCCACCTCGGCGTGATGGCCCGCAACGTCGCCGACGCCGCGCTGATGCTCGACGTCATGGCCGGCCCGCAGCAGGCCGACCCGCATTCCATTGCCGTACCCCCGCCGCGCGCGGTAGAAGCGCTGGCAACACCCTTCGACGTCAAGGGCGCGCGCATCGCGTGGCGACCGCTGCTGGGCAATACCCTGCTCGACGACGAAATCCGTGCGCTCTGCGAAGCCGCATTGGCCAAGCTGTCAGCGGCGGGCGCGGCGGTCGAGGCGATCGACGAAAAGGTCGAGCCCGCCTACGGCGCTTGGCTCACGCTGCAGCAGTCCAACTGGGCGGCGCGTTACTTCGCCACCATCGACAAGGTTGCCGACAGGCTGGATCCCGGTTTCGTCGAAGGCATCCGCGCGGGCGGCGCGCTTTCCGGGCAGCAGCTTCTGGCCGCCACCTACAAGCGCACCGCATTGTTTCGCGCGGTGCAGGGCTGGTTCTCGAAGCACGAATGGCTGGCGACGCCGGTGATGGCGCGTCCGCCGCTGGCCGTGTCGCACGGACCTGCCGAGCCGATCGAGATCGGCGGCAAGCCCGCGGGCGACCCGCGCGAGGCCTGGGCGCCTTATCTCAACCTCTTCAACCTCACCGGGCACCCGGCGCTCAGCCTGCCGGTGGGTTTCACGCGCGCCGGCATGCCGGTGGCGATCCAGCTCGTCGGCGCCTGGTATGCGGATGCGAAACTGCTATCGCTCGCCGCGAAACTTGAATCGCTGCTCTCGCTAGGCGCGCCGGTTCCGCCGACGGCTATCTAATGAAAGTACGCGCCGCCATCCACCACCAGCGTCTGCCCGGTGATGAAGGCGGAATCCGGCCCGGCGAAGAACACCGCCGCGCCGACGATGTCAGCGGGATACATGTCGCGGCCGATGACGCGGCCCGCAAGCGAGGGCGCGCGCGCGCCGGCGATCAGCGCGGCGTTGGCTTCCACACCCTCGGACAGCGTGAAGCCGGGCGCGATGCCGTTGACGAGGATGCCGTGTTCGCCCAGTTCGCGCGCAAGGGCGCGCGTCATGGAAAGCACCGCACCCTTGCTCGCCACGTAATGCAGGTAGAGCGGGTTGCCCTTGAAGGCCACGCCCGAACAGATGTTGATCACGCGCGCCGCGCCGGATTTTTGGAGCAGCGGCAGCAGCGCCTTCGTACAGAGGAACGGCCCGAGGGTGTTCACGTCCATCACCTTGCGCCACTCGCCGGCGGAAATCTCCTCGAAGCGCTTGGGCACCAGCGTGGAGAAAATCGCCGCATTGTTGACGAGGATGTCCGCGCCGCCGAATTCCTTCTCGGCGAAGGCGGCGAGGCGCGCGCAGTCGGCTTCGCTGGCGACATCGCAGGCGATGCCGCGGCCGCCGATTTCGGCCGCGGCCTCCGCGGCATTGCGCAGGTCGGCGATGATCACGCGGGCGCCTTCGGCGGCGAGCGCGGCGGCGATCGCCTTGCCGATGCCGCTGCCAGCGCCGGTGACAATGGCTGTACGTTCACGCAGTTTCATGGGTGCATAGTATGAACTCAGCAAGCCTGTCCGCGCGCATCGAGCAGTCCTGCGCCGAGCTCGAATCGCTGTGTGCGGAACTCGTCGGCATCCCGAGCGAGAATCCGCCGGGTGACACGACGGCGCTTGCCACCCGGGTCGAGGCTTTCCTCGCGGCGATTCCGGGCATGACGGTAAAGCGCGCGATCGGGCGCGCGCCAGCGGTAAACCTGGTGGCGCGCCTGGCCGGCGGCAGGCCAGGCCGCCGGCTGCTGTTCAACGGGCACCTCGACACCTTTCCTGCCGGCGATGCCGCGGCTTGGAGTGGTTCCCCCTTCTCCGCGCGCATCGCGGACGGACGCCTGTACGGCCGCGGCGCCTGCGACATGAAGGCGGGTATCGCCGCCGCGATGATGGCGGCAAAGCTGCTTGCCGCGGATCGCGCGGCGCTCGCCGGAGAGCTGGTGCTGACCTTCGTCAGTGACGAGGAGACCGGCGGCACCTGGGGCACGCAGTATGTGCTCGCCAATGTGCCTGAGGCGCGCGGAGACGCGATGATCTCGGCCGACGCCGGCAGCCCGCGCGTGGTGCGCTTCGGCGAAAAGGGCCAGCTGTGGGTCGAGCTGGAGGCGCGCGGCCGCGCCAACCACGGCGCGCACGTGCACCTGGGCGACAACGCCATCGTGCACCTGATGGCGGCGCTCGCCGCCCTGAAGGACATGGAATCCATGTCTTGCCCGATACCCGCTGACGTCCTCGCGTCGATGCGCGAGGCGAAAGGCGTCTCCGAGCCGATTTCCGGCAAGGGGGAGTTCGACACGCTCTCTCGCCTCACGGTAAACATCGGTACCGTCGCGGGCGGCATCGCGGTGAACATCATTCCCGACCTCGCCACCTCAAGGCTGGACTTCCGCTTCCCGCCGGGCCTCGCGCTTGCCGACGTGCTCGGCGAGATCGAGCGCCGCATGCGCGTTCACCCGCAGGTGGCGTGGAAAGTTCTCAGCTCCCACGAACCCAACGTCACCGAGCCCGGGCACGAAATCGTGCAGGCGGTGTTGCGCCACGCGAAAAGCGGCACCGCGCAAGCGGTGGTGGCCAACATGCGGCCGGGGTTCTCGGATTCGCGCTTTTACCGCGCGGCCGGCATTGCGGCCGTAGTCTACGGACCGCAGCCCAACAACATGGGCGGCGCCGACGAGTACGTGCTGCTGGACGAACTGCGCGCGGTGTTCCGCGTGCACGTCCTGGCAGCCGCGGATTACCTCGGCCACCCGGGGCCGTTCTGAGCATGTCGCGGTCAGGCGGCAAGCCGCTGCCGCTGTCGGTGTCGCGCAAGGCGCTGCTGGTCGGCGGCAGCGACCTTGCATTCCGTGGCGCTGTCGATGAGCTCGTGCGGCTGGCCGCGAGGCTACAGCAGGCGCGCGAAGGCCTCGCCGCGGCGATGGGCGTCACGCCGCCGCAGTACAACATCGTCATGCACCTGGCGCGCCATGCGCCACCGCAGGGCTTGCGGCTGGGCGCGGTTGCCGAGGCGCTGGGCGTGAGCCTGTCCTTCATCGTCGCGGAGACGCGGCGCATGAAAAAGAAGCGCTTCATCGCGGTGCAGCGCGACCCGAGCGACGGGCGCGCGATGCTCGCCAGCCTCGCGCCCGCGGGCTTGAGGGCGCTGAGGGCAGCCGCGCCGTCGATGCGCCGGCTGAACGACCGCCTGTTTGCCGCGCTGTCCCGGGAGGAACTGCTCGAGCTGGGGCGGCTCGCCGCCGCGGTGCACGCAGCAAGCGGCGACGCGCTTGCCGTCCTGGGGCGTGGCCGAAAAATAGTGAAGTAGCTTCACCTTTACACGCCGGCGGTTCCGGTGCAACATCCCGGCGAACGTCATTGCCGGGGAATCCCGATGAGCAGCATCAAGAACGGCCGCCAGCACCTGGACAGCATCCGCGACGAACGCTGCATCCTGATCGGTGGCCGGCGAGTGAGCGACGTCGCCGCGCACCCGGCGTTCCGCCAGTCCGCGCAAAGCATCGCTGCGCTCTACGATTACCAGGCGGCGAATCCGGATCTGATGACCTTCGACATTGGCGGTGGCCGGCGCGCGAACCGCGCGTGGCAGCTGCCGCGCAGCTATGCCGAACTCGTCGAGCGCAGGAAGGCCCTCACCGCATGGGCCGAGCAGCACGCGGGCTTCATGGGCCGCGCGCCCGATCATGTCGCGTCATGCATCTCGGCCATGGCGATGCGCGCCGATGTCTTCGAGGAGCATGGCAAGGGCCGCGGGCAGGCGCTGCTCGACTATTACCGCTTCGCCCGCGACGAGGACCTCTACCTCGCCTACGTCATCATCGACCCGCAGGCCGACCGCTCGAAAGCCACCGGCGAGCAGGCCGACCCCTACGTCACCGCCGCGATCTGCGACGAGGATGCCGAGGGCATCACAATCAAGGGCGCGAAGATGCTGGGCACCGGCGCGGTGTTCGCCAACGAGGTGCTGGTCGCGTCGCTCAGGCCGGTGCGCGACGGTGACGACAAGTACGCTTTCACCGCCATGGTCCCGATCGGCGCGCGCGGGCTCAAGCTGCTGTCGCGGCGCTCGTACGAACAGGGCGCGATATCGCGGTTCGACTACCCGATGTCGTCGGCTTACGACGAGAACGACGCCATCCTGTACTTCGACGAGGTGAAGGTCTCCTGGGATCGCGTGTTCGTTCACCGTAGTCCGGCCATGTCGTTCGCGCAGTTCCACACGGCGCCCGCACACGTCTACCAGAACTACCAGGCGCAGATCCGCCTCGCGGTGAAGCTGCGCTACCTGACGGGCCTCGCGCGCCGCGTTTGCGAGACCATCGGCACGATCGACTTTCCGCAGGTGAAGGAGCAGCTCGGCGTGCTCGCCGCGCAGGCCGGCATGATCGACGGCATGGTGCACGCCATGGAGGCCAAGGGCCGCATGGAAGGCGGTACCGGGCCGCTGGCGGATGGAGAGTTCTTCATCCCGGACCGCTCGACGCTCTACAGCGCCAACGTGCTCGCGCAGCGTCTGTACCCGCAAATGATCGAGTCGATCCGCGACCTCGCCGGTGGCGGCATGATCATGTTGCCTTCTGCCGCGGGAGACTTCGACAACCCCGAGATCGCCGCGCTGATCGGCAGGACGCAGCATTCCCCGGTGACCGACGCGAAGGGGTGCGTGAAGACCTTCAAGCTGGCGTGGGACAGCGTGGGCTCGGAGTTCGCCTCGCGCCACACGCAGTACGAGATGTTCTACAGCGGCCCGCGCATCTTCACTTCGGGCCACCAGTACCGCACCTACGACTGGAATGAAGCCACGCGGCTGGTGGACGCCATGCTCAATGCCTACGACCTGCCCGCCGCGCCCGCGGCGGACAAGGCTGCATGAGGAGATGCACATGCAGGACCTGAAGCAATTCCCGGTCGGCCCGCTCAGCGCGGGACCGCTCACCGCCGCGCCCGGCAGCGTGGTGCGCGGGCAGATGGACCTCGTCGAACTGGCCGATGGAACGCCGGTGCGCTTTCCGCTGGTGCTGGTGAACGGCACGAAGCCCGGCCCCCGCCTCTACCTCGGCGCAGCGATCCACGGCGACGAAGTCAACGGCATCGCCATCCTTGCCCAGTCCATTGCCGCCATCGACCCGGCCATGCTGGCGGGCAGCATCGTCTGCGTCCCGGTGCAACATCCGCTCGCGTTCTATGCTGACCACCGCTTTCCGGTATCGCAGTTCATGAAGTCGCCGCTCGACCAGGCGCCGATCGACGCCTGGACGGTATTCCCCGGCGACGTGCGTGGAAACCTCGCGCAGATCGTCGCCGGCAAGCTCTTTTCGCTGATTCGCGAATGCTCCTGCGCGATCGACCTGCACACGCCGACGCGTGGCGGGCGCTACGTGCCGATCGCCATCGTGCCCTCGATGAGCATGGGCGCTTCCGCCGAGCGCGCGCTTTGGCTCGCCGAGCAGTGCGCCACCGGCTTCATCGTGCGCGGCGACCGCGGCATGTACGTGAGCCGCGGCATCTCCTGCGTCGAGGCCACCGCGGCCGGCGTGCCCGCGTTCACCTTCGAGATCGGCGAGGGTGGGCGGCTGGAACAGGCTGTCACCGACGAGGGTGCGCGCTGCATCGCCAACGCCCTGATCGGCCTGGGCATGCTCGAGGGCAAGCGCAAGCTGCCGCCGGTGAGTCACGTGATGCGCGATTTCCTCGGCCTGCGCGCGAGCCGCGGCGGGCTGCTGCGCACCGAGGTCGAACTCGGTGCGGTGGTGGCGAAGGACCAGGTGCTCGCGACCATCGTCGACATTTTCGGCGACACGGTTGAAACCATCCGCGCGCCGGAGGCTGGCGTGTTCGTGCGCTCGACCACGCTGTCCAACGTGTCCACGGGCGAGCGCGCCGCCACTCTCGGCCTCCTGTAGTTTCACTGCACATCCGCCGGATGTCCGCGCCCGACCTCATCCTGCACGGCGGCCGCGTGCATACGCTGGAGGCGGTCAACCGCACCGCTTCGGCGATCGCGGTGCGCGGCGGGCTGGTCGCCGCCGTCGGCGACAGTGCCGCGCTGCTGCGCGAACGCGGCCCGCACACGCGCGTGGTCGACCTTGCCGGCGGCACCGTGGTGCCGGGCTTCTACGACGCGCACCCGCACCTCGACCGCATGGGCCTGCGCGACCTCTGCGGCGTGGCGATCGCGCACTGCCGCTCGGTGGCGGAGATCTGCGAGGCGGTGAGCGCCGCGGCCAGGCACACGCCGCCGGGAGAGTGGATCGTCACCCTGCCGATGGGGGCGCCGCCGGACGGCTATTTCTTCGACCCCGGCCAGTTGCGCGAGGGGCGTTTCCCGGATCGCGCAGACCTCGACCGCGCGGCACCGGAGCACCCGGTTTACATCCGTTCGCCCTGGGGCTGGTGGAGTCGGCTGCCGCTACCCTCGGTGGCGAACAGCCGCGCGCTGGCGCTTGCCGGCATCACGCGCGATACGGCTGCGCCGCACCAGGTGCAGATCGTCAGGGACGCGGCGGGCGAGCCCAACGGCCTGTTCCTGGAGCGCAACCGCGCACCGATCCTCGAGTACACGCTGTTTGAGTGCGTGCCTCGCTTCACTTACGAGGACCGCTACGCCGCGCTGCGCTACGCGATGCGCGCGAGCAGCGCGGTCGGCACCACCGCGGCCTTCGAGGGCCACGGCGTCACGCCGCAGGTGATGGATGCCTACCGGCGGCTGGACGCGGCGGGCGAACTCACGCTGCGCATGCAACTGCCCTTGAGCGTGCCCAGCGCGGTGTTTGGCGACGGCAAGCTCGGCGACCTGCTCGCGCACTGGGCGCCGCGCCTCGCGGCGCGCGGCAGCGAGGCGGGAACGCGCGGCCTGCTGCGCGAAGAGGCGGCCTGCCTCGATGTTGCCGACGCGCAGGCGGCGCGCATCATCGCACGTGGCTATCCCTACGAGCAGTGGGCGGGCCATTTCTACCAGTCGCTGCCGCACGAGCGCCTGGTCGCGCTCGGCATCAAAGCGGCGAAGCTGGGCATCCGCGTCTGCACGCTGGTGTGCTACGAACTCGAGCGCGTGCTGCGCGCCTTCGAGGAGATCGATGCGCAGGTGCCGATACGCGGGCGCCGCTGGGTCGTGGTGCATGTCACCGATGCCAGCCCGGCGCAGATCGCCCGCATCAAGGCGCTGGGGCTGGTGGCCACGGTGACGCCGGGCTTCATGTACATGGCAAGTGACCGCTTCAACCTGCAGGCGCTGGGCGATCGCGGCACGCCGATCCGGCAGCTGCTCGACGCCGGCGTGCCCGTGGCCTTGTCCACCGACGGCGTGCCGCACTCCATGCTGTTTGCGCTCTGGGAGGCGCTCGCGCGCTGGGACGGCGACGGCGGGCGGCAACTCGGCGACAGCGGCCTTACGCGCGAAGAGGCGCTGCGCCTCGCCACCGTCGCAGGGCATTACCTCACCTGGGACGAGCACAGCCGCGGCCCGCTGGCGCCGGGAATGGCGGCCGATTTCGTCGTGCTGGACCAGGATCCGCTCGCCTGCGAGCTTGACCGTGTCCGCGACCTTGCGGTCCTGCGCACGTACGTCGCCGGGCGGGAAGTGCACGGCCCCGACGCGGGTTGGTAGACTTCACCGGATGTCCGGGATCGCGCTCAATCCGCTCGACTCGACGCCGCTCACCGAGCAGATCGTCGTCGAATTCACCAAGCGCATCACGCAACGCGCGCTGCGGCCCGGTACGCGCCTGCCGTCGATCCGCGCCTTCGCCAGCGAGCACGGCGTCAGCACTTCGGTCGTCGTGGATGCCTACGATCGCCTCGTGCAGGGCGGGCTGGTGCGCCCGCGCCACGGCTCGGGCTACTACGTCGCCGCGCGCAAATCCGGCGGCGAAACGGTGGCGCACGATCTCTCCAGCGCGGACGACGTGCTGTGGATCATGCGCAATGCACTCGTTTCGGCGCCTCAAGGTCTGAAGGTGGGCGCGGGCTGGCTGCCCGCGGCGTGGCTGGACGAGGGCCTGGTGCAGGACGGCATGCGCCTGGTGCTGAAGCGTCACGGCGACGAACTGCACGAGTACGGCAGCCCGCGAGGCTACGGGCCCCTGCGCGAGACCCTTGCCGCGCGCCTGAATCTCATCGGCGTGCACGCCACGCCGGCGCAGGTCATGCTGACCCATGGCGCCAGCGGCGCGCTGGACCTCATCGGCCGCTCGCTGATCCGCGCCGGGGACACCGTGCTGGTCGACGACCCGGGCTACTTCGCCTTCGTCGGCTATGCGAAATCGCTGGGCGCGGCGATCGTCGGCGTGCCGCGCCTCGCCGACGGCCCCGATCTCGAGGCCCTCGAGCGAGCGGCGCAGGAGCACCAGCCGCGCCTGTTCTTCACCGTATCGGTGCTGCACAACCCCACCGGCACGAGCATCTCCGCGGGCAACGCCCACGAGGTGCTGCGCATCGCCGAACGCCACGGCTTCACCGTGGTCGAGGACGACGTCTACGGGGATTTTCACGGCGCGCCGCCGACCCGCCTCGCCACGCTGGACCAGTTGAAGCGCGTGATCTACGTCGGCGGCTTTTCGAAGAGCGTTTCCTCTTCACTGCGTGTCGGCTACCTCGCGGGCGACGAGGCGACCGTCGCCGACCTCGCCGACCTGAAGCTGCTGACGACGCTGAACAGCAGCAGCCTGCCGGAGCGCGTCGTGCACGAGGTGCTTGAATCCGGGCGCTATGCGCTGCATATGGAGCAACTGCGGCAGCGGCTGCACGGGGCGCGCGAATCCACCCTCGCGCGCCTGCGCGGACTCGGGCTGGAAGTGCCCTTCGTTCCCGACGCCGGCATGTTCATCTGGGCGCGCATGCCCGATGGCCGCGACACCTCCAGCCTTGCGACGCGCGCTGCGGGCGAAGGCATCATCCTCGGTCCCGGCGCGGTGTTCCGTCCGCACCAGGAGCCTTCGCCGTTCCTGCGCTTCAATGTTGCCTACTGCGACGACCCGCGCCTGTTCGGATTCCTGCGCACCGCGATGGGGCAGACCTAGATCGGGTGCACCGCCTCCGCGCATCTCGCGGAACGCGTAGAAACGCTAATACACTGAAATATAAGGGTTGTGTAGTACTCGCAGAATCAAAACACTTGGTATACATTATGCATTACGGTTCATGTTCACCCGACTTGATGGCGGCCGACAGGAGAGACAGCGATGAGCGCAGTGGCAACCCCGGCACGTGAAGGTAAATCCCCCGCTTCGGACCTCAAGCCGATCTCCGAGCAGCGCCTGCCCGGCGGCGAACTGAAGCAGGAGTTCCGCGCGGTGTGCCGCATGTGCCACGGCGGCTGCGGGACCATCGTCGAGATGGTCGACGGCGTGATCACCAAGGTTACCGGCGACCCCGACAACCCCATCAACTTCGGCGCGCTGTGTTCCAAGGCGGGCGTGGCGTCGATCGAGAACGTCTACCACCCGGACCGGCTCGACTATCCGCTCATGCGCACCGGCGAACGCGGCGAGGGCACGTGGACGCGCATCAGCTGGGACGAGGCGCTCGACACCATCGCGAAGAAACTCAACGCGGTGAAAGCCGAGCACGGCGCGGAAGCCGTGGCGTTTGCGCGCGGCACCGGCATCAACAATACGCACATCATTTCGCGCCTGGCGAACCTCTTCGGCACGCCGAACGTCACCGCGATCGCCTACTTCTGCTACGGGCCTCGCGTCGCGGTGTCCAAGGTCACCGCCAACGGCACGCACAAGATGTGGGACACCACCCCGGTCCCCGATTTCTTCTCGAACCCGAAATGCATCGTGCAGTGGGGCTCGCAGAAGCGCACCAGCAACGACCATGGCCTGATCGGCCACGGACCGATGAAACAGGCGTTCGAGAACAACCCGATGAACATCGTCGTCGACCCGCGCAAGCCCAAGGCCGCGGGCCACGCCGACATCTGGCTGCCGCTGCGCCCCGGCACGGACGCGGCGATGGCGCTGGGCTGGATGAACGTCATCATCAACGAGGGCCTTTACGACAAGGAGTTCGTGGAAAAGTATTGCCACGGCTTCGAGGAGCTCAAGGCGCGTGTGGCCGAGTATCCGCTGGAGCGCGTCGCCGAAATCACCTGGTGCGATGCAGAGATGATCGCGAAGGCGGCGCGCGCCTACGCCACCATGCGCCCGGCCTGCCTCGTCTGGGGCAACGGTACCGACCAGCTCGGCAACAACACTTTCCAGGCAACGCGCGCGCTAATGATGCTGATGGGCCTGTCGGGCAACCTCGACGTGCCCGGCGGCAACGTGTTCTACCCGGCGCCCAAGCTCAACTACGGCGAGCTCTGGGACAAGCTCTTGCCGGAGCAGGCGGCAAAGCGCCTCGGCGGTGACAAGTTCAAGGCGCTGAACATGACGCCCTACGCCTACGCGCATCCGCCGTCGGTGTATCGCGCGATGAAATTCGGCGAGCCCTACAAGGTGCGCGCCTACGTGGTGACCGGCAACAACGTGGTCACCTGCTTTCCGAACACCAAGCTCATCACCGAGGCGCTGAAAGGTCTCGACCTGCTCGTGGTGCACGACACGTACATGACCCCGACGGCCGAACTCGCCGACATCGTGCTGCCCGCGGCCTCGAATCTCGAGCGCGACGAGCCGCGGCTGCACCTTCTTACCAAGGGTCCCAAGTCGCTGTACCTCGACACCAGCTCGCAGAAGCTGGTGAGCCTGGGCGAGCGGCGCTCTGACTGGGAGTGGATCATCGCGCTCGGGCAGAAGCTCGGCTTCAAGGAGTACTTCCCGTCGATGGAGGAGTTCGTCGAGGACGCGCTGCGGCCTTCCGGGGCGAAGTGGGAGCAGTTGCGCCAGATGGACCACGGCATGGAGATTCCAGTGGAGTACCGCAAGTACGAGAAGGTCGGCTTCGGCACGCCCACCGGCAAGTTCGAGCTCTACTCGACGATGATGAAAGAGTGGGGCTACGACCCGCTGCCGGAGCACGTCGAGCCGCCCGAGAGCCCGGTCAGCACGCCGGAGCGTTGGAAGGAATACCCGCTGATCCTCAACACCGGCGCCAAGCAGCCGATGTACTGGCATTCCCAGTACCGGCAGGTGAAGTCGCTGCGCTCACTCAACACCGAGCCGCTGTGCGAGATGCACACCGACACCGCGAAGTCGCTCGGCATAACGCAGGGCGACTACGCCTGGGTCGACACGGTGCGCGGCCGGTTGCGCATGAAGGTGACGACGAACACGCAGGTGCATCCGAAAGTGGTGACCATCCCGCACGGCTGGTGGCTGCCCGAGCGCCCGGGTCCCGACCACGGCGTGTTTGAGGTTTGCTCGAACGTGGTGGTGGACGACGACCCGGCCAACTGCGATGTCGTGCTCGGCTCGAGCCCGCTCAAGGGGCTGCTGTGCAAGGTGTACGTGGCGGACGCAGCAAAGAAACCGGCGCCAAAGCCGGCCGCCAGCGCTGCCTGAATCCAGGAAGGAGATGCCATGAGCAGTCTGTGCACGTTCGACCAGTTGATGGCCGGCCCTTGGGGGGAGATCGCGCCGCACTACGCAGGCCTGCGCGACGAATGGCTGGTGGTGGCCCGCTCGAAGGACGTGGCCGAGAACGAGGTGAAGAAAATCACGCTGCTAGGCGAGGACCTTGTGCTGTGGCGCTCGGGCGGCGAGGTTCACTGCTGGAAGGACCTCTGCATCCACCGCGGCGCGCGGCTCTCGCTCGGCTGGGTGAAGGAAGGCAACATCGTCTGCCCGTACCATGGCTGGGCGTTCGACGGCAGCGCGAAGTGCGTGAAGATCCCCGCGCATCCGGACCAGATTCCGCCGCTCAAGGCGCGTGCGTTCCCGCATCCGGTGAAGGAGGCATACGGCTTCATCTGGAGTTCAGTGGGCGAACCGAAGCAGGACGTGCCGCCGTTCCCGCAGTGGGATGACGCGAGCTTCCGCAAGGTGCACGCCGGCCCGTACTTCTACAAGGGCGATGCCATGCGCACCGTCGAGAACTTCCTCGACGTGGCGCATTTCCCGTACGTGCACGCCGGCCTGAACGGCTATCCCGGCGCGCCGGATCCAATCGAGGACTACGAGGTGTTTGAGCGCGACGGCGCGATCTGCACCTCGCCGATCCGCGTGCACCAGCCCTACGGCGACCACCGCGGAATTCCGGTGACTTCGGAGTACAACTTCAACTGCTTCCGGCTGCTCACCGCGCACTTCGTCAAGCACACCGGCCCCACCGAGCGCTTCGCCACCTACTTCAACGTCACGCCGGTCGGTCCCAGGGACAGCATCGTGTGGCTCATCGTGGCGATCAACTTCGGCGAGGACCTTACCGAGGAGAAAATCCTCGAGCGCCAGGACCGCGTGTTCGAGCAGGACCGGCTGATCGTCGAGAGCCAGCGGCCGGATGCCTTGCCCACCGAGCTCACCGAGGAACTGCACGTACGCTGCGACAAGTACGCGATCGAGTACCGCAAGTGGGTGAAGCGCGCCGCTGAGCGCTATCGCGGCACGCCGCAACCGAAAATCAAGCTGCGCTCGGTCTGAGCGACCGGCAATAACACGAGCGGAGAAGCAGATGGGCGTGTATGTCACCGATAACTGCGAGGATTGCCGCTACACGGAGTGCGTCAAGGTGTGCCCGGTGTCGTGCTTTCACGCCGACGAAAAGATGGTGTACGTGGACAACGAAACCTGCATCGACTGCTTCGCATGCATCCCGGCGTGCCCGGTGCAGGCGATCCTCGGCGAGGAAGATCTTGCCGACGAGCAGCAGAAGTGGATCGAGATCAACCGCGAGCGCGCTGCTGCGCTGCCGGTAATCAAGAAGGCCGCCGAGCCATTGCCGACGGCGGCCGCCAAGCGCGCCGCGCTGGGCTTCTGAACGTCGTGGCCGGCGCGCCGCGCGTCGCCATCGTCGGCGCGGGACCCAGCGGCTTCTACGCGGCGGAAGCCCTGTTCGACCTCGGCATTGGCGTCGAGGTCAGCATGATCGACCGTCTGCCCAGTCCCTTCGGCCTGGTGCGTAGCGGCGTCGCGCCGGACCACCCGAACCTGAAAAAGCCGATCGAGACCTACGACGGTATCGCGCGAGCGCCGGGGTTCACGTATTTCGGCAATGTCGAGGTGGGGCGCGACGTGAGCGTCGACGAACTGCTGCAGATGCACCATGCGGTGGTGCTGTGCTACGGCGCTTCGCGCGATACCGGCCTCGGCATCGCCGGTGAAACGCTCGCCGGAAGCCACGCCGCCACCGAGTTCGTCGGCTGGTACAACGGCCATCCTGATTTCCGCGACTGCAGCTTTGACTTCTCACAGGAATCGGCGGTGATCATCGGCCAGGGCAACGTGGCGCTCGACGTCGCGCGCCTTCTGCTGCGCGGCGTCGACGAGCTGCGCAAGACCGACATCGCCGAGCACGCGCTCGACGCGCTGGCAGCGAGCCGCGTGCGCGAGATCCGCATCGTCGGCAGGCGCGGCCCCGCGCAGGCAAAGTTCACCTCGCGCGAACTCGGGGAGATCGGGTCGCTCCCGTCGGCCGATGTGCGCGTGAGTCCGGCGGACCTGGTGCTGAATCCCGCCAGCCGCGAGGAGGCGGCGGCACGCACCGCGGTCAACGTGAAGAAGAATCTCGGCATCTTTGCGCGTTATGCGTTGTCCGGCGGCGGCGGCCCGGTCGCCTGCTACTTCAACTTCCTTGAAAGCCCGCTCGAAATCGGCGGCGATGGCCGCGTCGAGCGCATCACGCTGGGCAAGAACCGTCTAGGGGGCGAACCCTTCTCGCAGCGCGCGCTCGCCACTGGCGCGGCGCGCGAGGTCAGCTGCGGGCTGGTGTTCCGCGCGGTCGGCTACCGCGGCGACGCGCTGCCCGGCGTGCCCTTCGACGAGCGGCGTGGCGTGGTGCGCAGCGAGTCGGGCCGCGTGATAGGCGAAGAGGGCGCGATCACGGGGCTCTACGCAGCGGGCTGGATCAAGCGCGGGGCCACCGGCATCATCGGCACCAATCGGGCGTGCAGCGGCGAGACGGTCGAGGTGCTTGCCGCCGACCTGCCGGCGCTGGCGCAGGCGCCGCGCGGCGGTGCCGCCGCGCTCGCCGTGCTGCTCGATGGCAGGGGTGTGCGCAGCGTCGACTACACTGCGTGGCTGCGCGTCGATGCCGAGGAGTTGCGCAGGGGTACGGAGTCCGGCCGCCCGCGGTGCAAGTTCACGCGCGTGGACGAAATGCTCGGCGTTGCCGTGTCCACCTGAAGGAGATCGCCATGCTTGCCCGATCGAATCCGTGCTTTGCAGCGCTTCTCGCTCTCGTCTCCACCTGCGCGGTGGCGCAGGACGGATTTCCGAACCGCCCGTTGCGCATGGTCGTGCCGTTCGCCGCGGGTGGCGTGACCGACATCGTCGCGCGCACCATCGCGCCGCGGCTGGGCGAGGCGCTCGCACAGGCGGTGATCGTCGAAAACAGGGGCGGTGCAGGCGGCTCGATTGGCGCGAGCGCGGTCGCGAGGTCGCCCGCCGACGGCTATACGCTGGTGGTTGCCACGGTGTCCACGCACGCGGTCGGCCCCAGCGTGTACCGCAATCTGCCCTACGATCCGCTGCAAGACTTCGCGCCCGTGAGTCTTGTCGCGACATCGCCGAATGTCATCGCGACGGGAGCAGGCCAGCGTTACCGCGGCATTCCCGACCTGATGGCGCGCGCGAAGGCGGAACCCGGAAAGCTCACCTACGGTTCGTCGGGCGTGGGATCCTGGAATCATCTGGCGGGCGAGGTGCTCAACCGTGCAGGCGGCGCCGATATCGCGCACGTGCCTTACAAGGGGATCGCCGCCGGCTATCCTGACCTGCTAGCCGGCAGGGTCGATTTCATTTTCGACAGCCTGTTGCCGCTCTCGGCTTACGTGAAGAACGGTCAGGTGCGCCTGCTGGCGGTGACTGATGCAAGGCGCTCGAGGTTCGCGCCCGATGTGCCCACGGTCGCGGAAGCCGGATATGGCGGATACGAGTTTTCCCAGTGGATCGGCGTTCTCGCACTGGCGAAGACCTCCGCGGCCGTGATTGCCCGCCTGCACGCCGAGATCGCCAGGATCGCGCGCAATCCGGAGATCCAGGCCGCGCTGGCCGAGCGCGGGGCAGACGCGGTCGGCAGCACGCCGGCCGAATTCGAGCGCAGTATCCGCGCCGACCTCGCTCGATACGGGAAGGCCGCGCAGGACGCCGGCGTCAGTATCGAACTGAAGTGAATCCCGCCATGCCATGGCTGGGCAAGCAGACGCGCGTCGCGCTGATCGGCTGCGGTGCCATCGCCGAAGAGTTCGTGCGCTGCCTGGAGGCGGCGGGCGAGGCCGCGCGCATCGTCTGCGCGCTGGAGGTGCCGGCGCAGCTGGATGCCGCCCGCCGGCGCCTGGGCGGCCGCTTCGCGGTCACGGACGACATCGACGAACTGCTTGCGTGCGAGGCCTCGCTCGTCATCGAGTGCGCGGGGCAGGGCGCGCTGAAGGCGCACGCGCAGCGCGTACTGGCATCGGGCCGGCACTGCATCGCGGCGTCCACTGGCGCGTTCGCGGATCGGGCCTTCGTCGCGAGCCTCGCCCAATCCGTGTTGCCGTCCCGGTTGTGGATCCCTTCGGGCGCGATCGCCGGCGTAGACGGCCTGCTCGCCGCGCGCACCGCCGGCATGGACGCGGTGACCTATACCTCCGGCAAGCCGCCGCATGCCTGGGACGGCACGCCCGCCGAAGTGATGCTCCAGGGAGAGGCGCGCAAGCGCCGCGTCGAGTTCTTCGAGGGCAGCGCGCGCGAGGCGGCGCGCGACTATCCGCAGAACGCAAATGTAGGCGCGACCATCGCGTTGGCGAGCCTTGGCCTGGACCGCACGCGCGTCAAGCTGGTGTCAGATCCGGTGCTGGCCGGGCCGCTGGGGACGATCGACGCCAGCGGCGCCTTCGGCGTGTTCCATTTCGACATCCTCGCCTATGCGTCGCCGACGAACCCCAAGACCTCCGCGATCACCGCCCACAGCATCGCGCTCGCGCTGCATCGGGGGTATTGCTTCGCTTTCGATCCCGCAACGGCATGAATTACACGGGCGCCCCGCCATAATACACTCCGGGTTCCGCGTTAGGTGTACCGGAAAGGGGCAGGGTGGAAGCGAGGAAGAAATTCAGGAATGCAATGGCGGGCACGGGCTATCTCGTCGCTCCGGGCGCGCACGACACGCTGACCGCGAAGCTGGTCGAGATCGCCGGCTTCGGCGCGGTCTACCTCACCGGCGGCGGCTATTCGCGCGCCAACGGCTACCCCGACATCGGGCTGCTCAGCTTCACCGAAGTGGTGCTCTACATCGGGCGCACCGTGGAAGCGGTGGGCATCCCGGTGATTACCGACATGGACTCCGGTTTCGGCAACGCGATCAACGTGGTGCGCGCGGTGCGCGAATACGAGAAGGCGGGCGTCGCCGCGTTCCACCTCGAAGACCAGGTTTCGCCCAAGAAATGCGGCCACTACGACGGCAAGCTGCTCGTCAGCAAGTCCGAAATGGTGGGCAAGATCCGCGCCGCGGTCGATACCCGGCAGGACCCCGACATGATGATCATCGGCCGCACCGACGCCATTGCGGTGGAGGGATTCGAGGCGGCGATGGACCGCATGGCCGCGTACCTGGAGGCGGGCGCGGACATCGCTTTCGTCGAGGCGCCGCGCACGGTGGAGGAGCTTGCCGCGGTGCCGCCGCGCCTTTCCAAGCCCGCGCTCGCGAACGTGTTCGAGGGTGGCAAGACGCCGCAGCTCCCGGCGAAACAGCTTGAGGCCATGGGCTACCGCCTCGGTATCTATCCCTCGCAGACGCACCGCGCGGCGATTTTTGCGGCCAAGGAAGTGTTGGAGGTGCTCAAGCGCGAGGGTACGACCGAGTCGTACGAGCATCGCCTGGCGACCTTCCAGCAACGCGAGGAGGCGGTAGGTTCCGCGCGCTGGAAGGAAATCGAAGACAAGTACCTGCGCTCGGTTTGAAAACCCGGTATGCAATTGGCGCATAAGCGACCATTGCTGGCCCGATTGTTGCTAAATGGAGTCAGATGAATTCCGTTCCGGTTATTGATCTCGCCCCGTTCCTCGCCGGGGATGCCGCCGGCCGCAGGCAGGTGGTCGACCAGCTTGCCAGGGCGGCCGAGCAGATCGGCTTTTTCGCCATCACCGGACACGGCGTGCCCAATGCAACCATGGATGCGCTCTACGCGCGGGCGCATGCGTTCTTCGCGCTGCCGCTGGAGGAAAAACAGCGCGTCGCGCCGCCCACGCCCGCCTATGGGCGCGGCTACAAGGCGATCGGTTTCGAAGCGCTCGCCGCCGGCAATGCCGCATTGGGCATCACGGAGACACCTCCGGACCTGAAGGAGTACTGGCACTTCGGCCGTGACTGCCTGCCCGAGGATGCGTACTACACGGGTCCCGAGGGGCGGCGGCACTTCTTCCGCAACCTGTGGCCCGCGCAACCTGCGGGCTTTCGCGAGGCCGCCGACGCGTATTACCGCGCCATGGAGGCGTTGTCAGCGGCGCTTTGCCGCATCTCCGCGCTCGCGCTGGGGCTGCCTGAACACTGGTTCGACGACAAGATCGACCGCCACATCACGGCGGCGCGCATCAACTTCTATCCGCGCCAGGACGACCCGCCGGCCGAGGGGCAGTTGCGCGCCGGTGCGCACACCGACTACGGCATGCTCACCATCCTGTCCGGGGAATCCGCCCCCGGCCTGCAGGTGCGCACGCGCGCGGGCGAGTGGGTCGATGTCGCCACCGACAAGTACCGCTTCGTCTGCAACATCGGCGACCTGCTGATGCGCTGGACCAACGACCGCTGGGTGTCGAACACGCACCGCGTGCTCAACCCGCCGCGCGAGACCGCGCGCGCCTCCAGCCGCATGTCCATCGCCTTCTTCCACCATCCGAACCACGACGCCAGGATCGAATGCATCCCGGGTTGCGCGGGCGATGCGCCGCCGAAGTACGCGCCCGTGCTCTCGGGGGAATTCCGCGACTACAAGTACAACGTCACCCGCTCCGCAACCAACGTAAAGGCCGCCTGAGATGAATGCGCTCGAAAAAATCGCCGACATCATCGACGCCACGAGCACATTCATCGGCCGCACGCTGTCGTGGGTGATGGTCCCGGTGGTGGTGGTGTCCTTCAGCGTGGTGATGATGCGCTACACGCTGGGCAAGGGCTATCCATGGCTGCAGGAGGTCTATATCTGGCTGCACGGCGCGGCTGTGCTGCTGTGCGCGGCCTGGGTGCTGAAGGAGGGCGGTCATGTGCGCGTGGACCTGCTCTACAAGAAGTGGTCGGCGAAGGCGAAGGCCTGGGCCGACCTCGTCGGGCTCGCGGTATTCCTCTACCCGATGATGGGGTTCCTGTTCTGGTGGAGCCTGCCGGGGGTGCAGCGCTCCTGGCGCCTGCTGGAACGCTCACCGACCAACGACGGGCTGCAATTTGCCTACCTGATGAAGACGGTGATCCCGGTGTTCTGCGTGCTGGTGATGATCCAGGGCCTGTCCATGGGCATCCGCAGCCTGCTCGTCATCTGGCGCGGGGAGAAGCAATGAGCCCGGCCGTCATCGGCGAATTCCTCGCCGTCTGCATGTTCGTCGGGCTGATCGGCTTCATGCTGATCGGCTTCCCCGTGGCGTTCGCGCTGGGCGGCGCCTCGCTCGCCTTCGCCGGCCTCGGCATGCTGCTGGGTGCATTCGACGTGCCGCTGCTCGCGGGCGCCTTCGGCCGCACGTATGACGCCATCGTCAACGACGTGCTGATCTCGATCCCTCTTTTCGTCTTCATGGGGACGGTGCTGGAACGATCCAAGATCGCCGAAGACCTGCTCACGACGATGGGGCAGACCTTCGGCAAGCTGCCCGGCGGCCTCGGTTACTCGGTGGTGATCGTCGGCGCGCTGCTCGCGGCGTCCACCGGCATCGTCGGCGCGACCGTGGTGACCATGGGCCTGATTTCCTACCCGGCGATGATGCGCGCGCGCTATCACCAGCCGCTCGCAGCGGGCATCATCACCGCCTCGGGCACGCTCGCGCAGCTCATCCCGCCCTCGACCGTGCTGATTCTCGTCGGCACCTTCATGCAGTACGCCAACGTCGAGGTGCAGGCAAAAAAGGGCAATTTCGCCGCCGACCCGATCACCGTGGTCGAGATCTTCGTCGGCGCCATGATCCCGGGCCTGGTGCTCGCCGGCATGTACCTGTCGTGGGTGGTCTGGATCGCCTGGCGCCATCCGGAACGCGTGCCGCCGATCGACATCAGCGAAGAGGAGCGGCGCACGTTCAAGATGCGCATGCTCAAGGTGATGTTCCCGCCGCTCCTGCTGATCGTCGCCGTGCTCGGCTCGATCCTCACGGGTTTCGCTACCGCCACCGAGTCGGCGACCGTCGGCGCGATGGGCGCGGTGATCCTCGCCGCGTTCCGCAGGCAGGTGACCATCGCGATGCTGCGCCATGCCTGCCGCGCGACGATGCAGATGAGCAGCATGATTTTCCTCATCCTCATCGGCGCGGCGATTTTCTCGCTGGTGTTCCGCGGGCTGGGGGGCGAGAAGCTCGCCGAGGACGTGCTCTCGCAGATGCCCGGCGGTGCGATGGGCGCCACCTTCGTCGTGCTGTTCCTCATGTTCCTGCTCGGCTTCTTCATCGACACC
>SXGR01497319.1_pt1 | contig 23820 bp, 21 predicted proteins | sample 3174711 | NCBI WGS metagenome assembly SXGR01 (sample SAMN11356860, study PRJNA531348) | freshwater metagenome | isolation source: freshwater sample F1-60 | place: China: Fuxian Lake, Yuxi | collected 2017-12-25 | reverse complement strand
TGGAGCGATTGATGTGATGGGTGCTGACTTTGCGGCATAGCGAACAAGACCTCTCCTGCGCAACGATAGGGTTCGAATAGCTGCTCGGCAAAAAGACCGTGCGATAATCGCAAAACGTCCTCGGTGCGGGTCGAACGCACAACCTTTGCCTTCGGAGGGCAACGCTCTATCCAATTGAGCTACGAGGACTCATCTCGCCGAGGCTACCCTCTCTCGCCCCATGGACTCGCACCTCGATCGCGCCCTCCCAGCCGCAAGCAGTTGGGGAATACTCGGGGTGACGGTCACCAATTCACTCGCAACTGGCGTTGTCTGGAACGGGCTCGGGTTCATCACATCGCGTGAGTACCACTACTCAGCAACGGAAACCTATTCACTCTTCATTGCTTCGGGGACCCTCTATGCAATCGCGGCGCTCAGTTGTGGGAAGTGCCTCGCGAAACTTCATGGCCGACTGAGCCCGCGCGCAGCGCTCATGGTGCTGTGCGCGATCCAGGCAATGGTCGCTCCATTGGTGTACGTGGGTGATTCAAGCGCTGGCGTCATCGTCACCGTGCTCGTCACGAGTGTCACTGGCGCCTGTCTCTGGCCGATTGTCGAGTCGTATGTCGCTGCTGGGCGCAATCCACATGCCACGAGGCGCGCGGTGGGTAAGTGGTGTATGGCCTGGATGATCGCAGTCGCGCTCTCACTGGTGCTCATGGGGCCTCTGCAGCGGAGCGATGGATGGATCAACCCGCGCCTCGCGCTGCTCGCGCTCGCTCCGCTGAGTTTGCTCGCGATTGGATGTGCATGGTTTCTTCCGGTCCATCCTGGGCATCACGAGCACAGCACGGAGCCACCGCCAGCGCACTATGTTGCGCAGCTCAGAAGCGCGCGTGTGTTGCTCCCCGCGTCGTACTTGCTCATCGGAGCGCTGAATCCGCTGATGCCCTACGTCCTCGACCGACTTGAGATGAATCCGACCTATCAGACGCCACTGACGGCACTGTGGCTCACAACGCGCGTGATCGTTGCGGGTGTGATGCTCGAGTTGTCGCACTGGCGAGGTCGCTGGTCAACCCTGCTCTTGGGAGCACTGTTCTTGCTCGTGGGATTTGCACTCGTCGTCACCGCTCCATCCGTGGGGGCGATCGCGGCTGGACTGGTGCTCTTTGGAGCTGGCCACGGCGTCATTTACTACGCAGCGATTTACTACGCACTTCGAGTGGGAAGCGCGAGCATCGACGCTGGCGCAACTCATGAGGCGCTCATCGGACTGGGGTATGTGATTGGCCCAGCGGCAGGCCTTGCGGGTTATCTCATCGGTGGCGGAGGCTGGACAGTCGCTGTGGTCTGTGGCCTCCTTGCGATGGCCGCGATTCCAGCCCTCTTACCGTGGATCGGCCACCGCAAGTCGCAGCGCATCCTCAATTCGCTCGCACGAGAATCGGAATCCGTACGCGCTGAGCCGTGACGAGACCACCCATTGGCCGCCGAGCAGCAGCTCCCTTCCCATCTCGCCACAAAGCACGCGAACGATCCAGGCGGGCATCGGCACTGCGCAAGGTCGGTGGAGCGCGCGAGCGAGGGCGCGGGCGAATTCAAACTGGGTCACGGGATTTGGTGCGACGGCGTTGACCGCTCCATGCAGTTCGCTGTGGTCCAGTGCAAAGCGAATCACCTCGATGAGGTCCTCCAGTTGGATCCAACTCATTCCCTGCGTGCCACGGCCAACGCGGCCACCAAGTCCAAGTTGAAACGGAACTCGTAACCGTGCGACCAGTCCACCATTTCTGCTCACCACGACGCCGATCCTCAGGCTGACGGTTCGGATGCCTCTGTGGGAGGCTGGCTCGAGAGCCGCTTCCCACTCTTGGCAGACGCTCGCGAGAAATCCCTCACCTGCGGGGGCAGACTCGTCGACAATCGGGAGTGCGCGATCACCGTAGTACCCCACACCAGAGGCGCTCACGATGACGCGGGGAGGGCGCGCGAGCTGTGCGACCGCCTCGCAAAGGCGCCGAGTGCCATCAATGCGGCTCGCGGCGATCGCTCGCTTACGCGCGGCGGTCCATCTCCCCGCGGCGATGTTTTCTCCCGCGAGGTGCACGAGCGCATCGATCCCTTCGAGCGAATTGGCGTCGAAGGTCTTCGTGGTGCTCCATCGCACTTCGTCTGGCTCGAGTGACGAAGTCTTGCGCACGAGTCGAATCACTCGGTGGCCCGCGTGTACCAACGCACCGCAGAGGGCTCGGCCAACCAGTCCACTCGACCCAGTGACCGCAACGATGAGGGGTGCTGCGCGGAGTGTGGGGTCAGCGTTGTTCAATGTCCCTAGACTAGTGGGATGCCAATCTTTGTCAGGCGCAGTGATGAGTGCATTCGATTTCGCCTTTCGCAAGCACGGCGTGCACTCGAGAGTCTCAGCGGCCTCGAGCGCGAGCTCACGTGTGTCATCGATGCAGTCCGGGGAGCGCTCACGTCTGGCAAGTGCATCCTGACCTGTGGAAATGGCGGCAGCGCAGCCGAGGCACTGCACTTGTGCGAAGAGCTCGTTGGGAGGTATCGCTCGTCGCGTGAACCATTCAAGTCGGTCTGTTTATGCGCTGACCCCACGGCGTTGACCTGCATCGCAAATGATTTCGGGTTCGAAGAGGTTTTCGGGCGCCAAGTTGACGCTCTCGCAAGCGCAGGAGATCAACTCATCGTCTTCTCGACATCGGGTCGAAGTGCCAACATTCTGCGAGCGCTCCGTGCGGCTCGCGCGCGCGGTGTCGGCACGATCGGCCTGCTCGGCGGGGATGGAGGCGAGGCACGGTCACTCTGCGACCAAACGATTTGCATCGCCGGGGTCGATGGAGCGGCGATTCAAGAGATGCATCAAGCGATCGTGCATATTCTTTGCGAGAGCATCGAACCCGCATGATTCGGTTGGCACCATGAGCAGACATCGACTTTTCTACATCGTGAGTCGCGTCGTGATCCCACTGTGGCTGCTGGGCGGCGCAATCGTCAAACTGACTGAGCGCAATCCCAAATTGCTTCCACCGCCAGTCCTCAGTGTCGTGCAGTTTTTCAATGGATGGGTGAGCGTGACCCCAGTGGTCTGGCTCGATGTTTCGATGCGAGTGATCGTGTTTGCCGAGTTCACGCTCGTCGCGGTCATGCTGTGCATGCCCCGGTTCGCGCGATCGGTCGCCATCGCAATACTTTCACTCTTTTGCATCATCCTGCTCTCGTTGATTGTGCCAGCCTTCGTCACATCTGGATTTACGGGGGCATGGAAGGGTTCGTGCGGATGTTTCGGCTCGGGTGGCCCGAACCCAGTCGTCATGCTCGCGATTGACTTCACACTCTTGGTGCTCGCAGTGATGTCGAGGCGGCGTCCAGCACAGGTTGCAACTGAGTACGTGTGGACTGGACTTCCTAGCGCCGTCACACTTGCATGCATCGGAGCTGCCGTCGTCGTGATGGTCCCACCTCGAAGCGACATCGCGATCATTGCACCGACACCAGAACTCGTTGTGCCCGCTCCAGCGGTGGTGACAGAACGCAACCCACCAACGGTGCCGCAAGTTGTTCCATCTGTTGTGACGCCGTGGCCTGGGATGCCCGCGAGTGCCGATCCGTACTACGTGCCAGACTTCTCAACATGGCGCGGATCGCGCCTCGACTCGCAAGCAATGGCTCGATTGATGACGCAACCGCCTCCCGCCACGATCAACACGGGAACTTGGTTTGTCATGTTTTACAGAGAAGACTGTGATCACTGCCACGATCTGCTCCAAAGCCATTTCTCAGGATCGCTCACAACGCCAACGCTCACGATCGCGATTCCGGACACCGACCCAGCGGCCTCCCTAGAGATGCCATGCAGCGAATGCCAGCTGCGCACGTTGCTCAAGGGGCCCGAGTATGTGCTCACGACCCCGGTCTTGCTGCGCGTCGTCGATGGAGTCATCACTGATCTTGTCACCGATCCCGAGGATCGCGCCGCGCTCGATCGGTGCCTCGCGGGACACTGACTCGTTCAGTTCACTCATTCACCCCTCCGAGATGCAGAGCATGCACACCGCCACGATTCGATTCTTGACCCCCCTGCTCCTCTTGTCAACGGCGATCGCTTGGATCGTTGGTGGGACGGCTTGGATGCCCATATGGATCGCCAATGTTGGACTGCGTGCTGCATTCACGCCAACGGCGATGGCGCAGCTTGTGGTGGGAATCATGACTGCTGCAGCGCTGACACTCGTGTTCTTCGGAGGCACACCACTGCTTGGCCGCGCAATGAGTCGGGCATGCCTGCTCGCCTACGCATTTTGCGCAGTGGCAACCCTTGCCTCGCACATGGCCGCAACAGCAGCATCAGCTGGACTCGGTCCACTGGTCATTCCAGTCGTTGGAGTCGCGTTGTCGCTGTGGCTCTATTCGACCGCGAGTCACGCCGCTGCTGCATCCGGCGCGCTTCAGCGCAGAAGCGGAGTCTGGCTGCTCGCGCGGGTGTTGGCGGTGTGGGTTGTCTCAATCGGCGTTGCTGCACGGGTACCGATTGAATCGAATGCGGCGCAAAGCTATGGCGCGAGTGGCGGTGTCGAAAGCGTTGTGCTCGATTATGTTCACTGGCAAGGCCGCACCGTGCCCGACACTGGGCTCTCTCGGTTTCTTCCAACACTGACAGCGCGCACACTTGAAGGCCGCAGCATCGTGGTGCTCTACAGCCCACAGTGCGGCCACTGCCGCGAACTCTTTGAGCAGTACTTCACATCCGCGCGGCCAGATGTGAAGGTCATTGCGGTCGAGATTCCCCCTTCGCCAGGCACTGTTGCTCTGGACGGCGACAACCTCGGACCTGTCCCATGTGCCGATTGTGAGCGGCTCTCACTCCCACCAGGAAGGGCGTACATCATCAAGCCTCCGACGGTCATCGTCATCGAAGAGGGCCGAGTCTCGTGCGCCACCGACTCGGACTGGAATGCGTGCCTCGGTGCACCGCCAGCCAAGTAGCGCCTCGCATCGTCAGCGCGTTTTCCCCACCCACCTCTTACCCCTGCAGGGTCACCCGCAGGGCACGCGCAGTGAGCAGAACTGTGACCGCCCCTTCCGAAAACTCTCGTGGACGGAGTTCGTGATCACAAGCGGCGTCGATGACCGCGCGAACCGTCCGCGGCGAAAGTGGGATTCCCCGCGCACGACAGGCACTCGCGAGCAGTGACGCTGCTACGAGCGGACCTCGCTCACGGCACTGCGTGCGTGCAATCTCGTCACCGCACCATCCATCGCGTGCCGCAATCTCTGCGAGCGCCCATTCGCCGCTTCGTGCAGCATCCGAGGCATCGACTGCGTGAGAAGCGATTCGCCCCCAACGCTCACGGAGAGCGGGTATGACGGACGCACGGAGGAATCCACGCGGAGAGCTCTCGAGCCCATTGCTCGCGTCTTCCCGCCACGAGACCTCGCACGAGGTACACAGCCGCACAAGCTCCGCTCGGCTCTCAGCAAGCAGAGGGCGCACGATGGCGATCTCGCTCGTGGGTTCCGCGCGCCTCGTCCATGGGATCGTCGAGAGACCTCGAACGGCGATTCCACGGCCGAGACGCATCAAGAGCGTCTCGAGCACATCATCGCTTTGGTGTGCGAGGGCAATGAACTTCGCACCAACTCGCATCGCACATCCAGTGAGCGCCTCGTGCCGCAAGCGGCGCGCTTCCGCCGCTAGCCCGCCAGCTGTTGCACGCGGCCGCACATCCGTTGCAATGAAAGAGACCCCGAGCCGTGTACAGAGCTCACGGCAGTGGATCACATCCTCGTCGGCCTGCGCTCTGAGATGGTGATGGACGTAGACCGCATGCAGTCCACTGACTGACGACTCGCGCTCAGCCACAACCGCCGCGAGCAGCAGAAGTGCGGTCGAGTCAACCCCCCCGCTGAATCCAATGACCATTGAGTCGCCTCGCTCGCGCCCGCAGCGCACACGAATGTGGTGCGCGAAACGAGCCACAAGTGGATCGCGACTCGCGCGTCGCAACACTTCGTCACTGGTGAGTGGCGTCACACACTCATGCTACGGCTGCTCGCACGCGCTTCGATGGCTGCGCGCGCGGCGTCGCCTTGGGGGCGCAGAGCGTGCACCGCACCATTTCTTCGACTGCGAAGACGTCATCGGCCGTCCCGTCGGCGCCGATCTCCTGCGCCAGACCGGGGGCACGCGCGAAGACGCCACCTCCACAGAACACGGGCATTCCTGGGTTCGCGTCGGTCGAGCGAATCAGGTCAATCAGCTGACGAATCTTTGGTGCATCCGATGCGGCAGCTGCGAAGACGACAATCGCATCAGGCCGGCGCAATCCAGCCTCCTCGAGAATCTCATCGTTCGCAACCCCCCCCGCTGCGAACAGAATCTCGTATCCAGCGGCCTCGAGAAGGTCGCTGCACAGCTGTCCTGCAAGATCTTCAGACTCGTTTTGACCACACACGCAGAGCAGCCGGTGGCCATTGCGTGCACGCTGTGGATAGGTCGCTTGCGCCTGATCCACGAGCATTCGAAGAATGCGTGTTGAGTATTGATAGGCCAGGGTCGTGAGTTGATCTTGGCGGTACATCCGAAAGATCGTCTGCATTGCTGGCCAATAGAGTTCTTGCGCGAGCTGCATCGACGAAAGGCCTTGACCCTGCACCTGCCCGATGAAGTCGCGCGTTGCAGGCCGGTCGCCGCTCACGCACAGTTGAAGAAGTCGTTCGAGTGCCATTTCAGTGTTCCATGTTGTTGGGGTCATGTCCTCTTCATCGACGGGCATTCGTGGGTCTGGTGATGCGCCACCGCATCAGTCGCTCCGAGCGTTATCTGCACCCACTTCGCGTCTTTATTGGTCTCCAGTTCGCGTCTAGGATCGTGAAATGGCACCTCAGTGCAATCAGAGTTCGAAAGGATGGGACAGCAGTGCCCTCAGCGGGGACCCCCACCAGCGCGCCGACAAGGCCGACCGCGTCCGTGCGATGTTTACGGCAATCGCACACGCCTATGACTTCAATAATCGAGTGCATTCGTTCGGACTCGACCAGCGCTGGCGGAGGATCGCCGTGCGGCTCTCTGGTCCGATCGAAAGAGCATCCGTCCTCGATGTCGCGTGCGGAACTGGTGACTTGACACTTGAGTTCGCGCGAGCGGGCGCAGCGGAGGTCGTCGGACTCGACTACACGCCCGCAATGCTCGACCACGCCCGAGTGAAGGCCGCACGGGCAGGAGGTCGGTGCGCCGGGGTGGCTTTCATCGAGGGGGACGCGCAGGCGCTGCCATACCCCAACGCCTCCTTCGACCGCGTCTCGATTGCATTTGGACTTCGCAACGTCGCCGACCCGCAAAGCGCATTGCGTGAGTTTCACCGGGTGCTGCGCCCTGGGGGGCGCCTGATCGTCCTTGAGTTTGCCGAACCAACGTCGGCGATCGTTCGGTTCGCCCACCAGCTCTATACCAATCGAATCATGCCATGGACCGCAACTCTGCTTGCGCGTGACCGGTCAGGTGCGTACCGCTATCTGCCAAGATCGGTGCAAACATTTCTTGATCCATCCGCGCTCAAGGAGCAATTGAATCACGCTGGATTTTCCAAAGTCGAGCAACACCCGTTGACGATGGGAACCTGTGTGATCTCGGTCGCATTCGTAGCAGACGAACCGACGAGTCGCTACACTCGAAACGACCAATGATTTTCGATGTCCTGACCCGTGTTTGGCACTCTCCAGAGCAGCTTGGTTTCGAGCTTGCTGAGGGGATCCGCGGACTCGCTCGTCGTCCTGGCGGGTTCGATGGCACGCTTGGCTCGCACCGGCAGGCACTGGAATGCGTTGGCTGTGCCCTCGTCCACGGGTTCAAGTCACACGCGCTTGGGGCCGTCGTTCCAGCTGAGTTCATTGCGGGCGTGGTGGGCCAAGAGCCGCACCGACTCGCTGGAATCGCTGGGATCGATCCGATGTGTCCCTCGTGGACTGAAGATCTCGATCGCGCCAAGTCCCTTGGGCTTGTCGGCGTCAACATCTCTCCTTCTGCGCAGGGATTCCATCCAACCCATTCATCGGCAATGCGACTCTTTGACCGCTGTGCAGCCGAACACCTCCCCGTCTTTGTAACCCGCCCAGGATTGATGACCCCTTCGATGATCATGGAGTTCGACCGTCCAACTCCGTGGGATGAAGTTGCACGCACCTTTCCAACGCTCAAGATTGTGCTCAGCGAAATCGGCTCGCCGTGGATCGACGAGACGATTGCACTGCTCTCGAAGCACCCTGGCATCTACGCCGACACGAGCGGGATCACATCCCAGTCGTGGCGCCTCTATACGACTCTCTTGCACGCGCACGAGGCTGGGGTTCTTGACAAGATTTTTCTCGCCTCTGGCTTCCCATTCACCTCTCCAACTGCGGCCGTTGAGGCGATCTACTCGCTGAACTCGTACGCGCTTGGAACGAACCTCACAGCGATTCCACGAGCAGCGCTGCGGCTGATCGTCGAGCGAAACCCAATTGAGACACTCTCGATGCGGGCGCCGTTGATGACGGGACTCTCTGGCTCGCCAGCCGCAGTGAGTGAGCGTGCCACCCTAGGCGGACAACGATCTCCTGTGCGCCGATGAGCGGCGCTTTGCGATCGTTTGGCAGGTTGCAACTTGTCGCACACACATCACTCTGCGTGGCAGCGGTGATCGCGCTCGTTTTCGCGATTGCTGTCTCGCCGGGCTGTGGAGTCAGTGCACCCGAGCGACTGGAGGTGACGAGCGATGGCAACACTCCCCGGAGCTTTCGAGCCGATCTCGGCATCGGCACCTATTCGATCGAACAGGCCAACGTGTCATTCGTGCTCAGTGATGTCACGACGGCCGAACTTGCTGAGGGGGGGGATGTCTTCGGTCAGTTGCTGCATGTCGAACTCTTGTGGGAACCCAAGGCTGGAAAGACGGCGATTGATCCTGCCGCGACAAATCTGTCCCTTCGACTGCTCGTGTTCTCAGGCCGCGAGATGGGGCTTTATGGAGGCGGTGGGTTCGGTTGGCCTACTGGCACTGCAGGGGACGCAGAGTTCGGTGTTGACATCGTGGGATCGAATCTCTCATTGCTTCATGCGACCTCAGGGTTTGTCGATTTGCTCAGTCCGTCTCAGCTCACAGGACGCTTGCGTACCGCGCACGACGAAGCGGCTACGAGACTGCTCCGTCGTGCGGCGAGCCAGTACACCAGCAATGCCTTCAAGCGGGTGCAGTGGGTCGGTCTTGATTCGCCTCAAGGGATGGTTCGCTGATCAGCCGGCACGCAACAACACCCATCAAACGGCACGATGGCGCTGCTGGACTCGGAATCCCTCGATTCGGATCGCGCACATTGGCAAGCGCGAGCCGCGTGTACTCCCAATTCGGAGGCGCATCGGGAGGCGCACTGAGCGCAATCTCATGCACAATCTCCCAATTGCCTGCGTCACGATCGAAAAAGATGGCGACTGGTTTTGCGGGGGCTCTGGCGCTCGCGGCGCACTCTTCGATGAGTTCACGCTCGATTCCACACGCGGGATCTTCGCCTGGCTCAACGGCGCCACCCGGAGCGAACTCCCAGTGGCCTGGGTAGGTGGCACATGCGAGCGACCGTTCTCCGATGAGGGACAGTCCATTCCAGTGCGCAATCGCCTTCGTCCCGAGCCCTCTAAACCCGGTGTCAACTCCCGCGCGCCTCACCGCACCCATCCGGTAGGTCGTGCGCGAGACGTGAATTGCCGCTCCACCGTGACCGATGCGGTGAACCCCAGTGACATGCCAACAAGGCCCATCGACGAGGCGGTCGTTTGCTGCCACCAGTTGACTCCACGCACTCGACACCTCGTGATCAGTCACCCGCGGGGTGAACGCGAGCCCACTTTCGATGACGACCGCGGGGCGCCGCAACCAGATCAGTCGATCACGGATTGGACACGACTCCAGTTTCCTCTGTGACGTAGTTGCGTGGCTTGTACAGCACCATGACGACGATGAAGAGTCCGGTTGCGACCGCCATCGTGGTGGTAAAGAACCAGTAGTAACTCGAACCCACCAAGGTCGAGTTGCCCGCAGCGTCCATCGTGAAACGGTTGACGAGCGCCGTGAAGAGGTTGCCAGCCGAAACCGAGAGCAGAAAGAGGCTCATGATGAACGACTTCATCTGCTTTGGAGACTGGCTGTAACTGAACTCGAGGCATGTGATCGATACGAGCACCTCCCCTGCTGTGAGGATGACATACGCCAAGAGTTGCCATCCGATGCTCGGCCAGTTCGCTCGCACAATCGTTCCACTCTTGGTCACCGCGATGCCTGCCTTCGTGATCGGAGCCACCATCGCAAGTCGATCGGATGGGCGCTCGATCGCCACCTTGAGTTGCGCCGCGGTGGCGTTCATCTCGAGCCGCTCCATCTGCTCAATCGTCGCGGCAACATCGAACTGACCCTGCTCGCACAGGGGTCGCACGACCTCGGCGAAGGCAACTTCTTCACGATCAATGAGTTCTTGCGCGTACGACGCGATCGAGAAAGCCGCCACCGTCAGGACAAATCCGCAGAAGAGCTTGCGGGTTGCAGTCAGCGTCACCACTTTGCTCGCAAGCGGATAGACGACATACGCGAAGAGCGGAATAAAGACCAGAATGAGCAGCGGGTTAATCGCTTGAACCTGGCTCTCAAGCCAGGTGATGCCAAGGAATGTGCAGTTCATCTGCTGCGCTTGAAGAACCCAACTCGACCCCCCTTGGTCGTAGAGCGACCAAAAAACGGCGACAAAGATGTAAATCGGGATGAGTTTGAGGATTGCCCGAAGTCCTGTCGGGCCGAAAGTCTCATGCAGATACGCCCACCCGCGCGGGGGCACATGAACAAACTTGTGGCGCCCCATCCAAAACACGAGCGTGGCGATTGCCATCAAGATTCCAGGGATTCCAAAGGCCCAGCCCGGTCCATAGTTCTTCAACATCCACGGTGTCAGCAGTGTTGAAAACAGCGAACCGAAGTTGATCGCAAAATAGAACCAGCCATAGACCCTCTCGAGTAGGTGAGCGTTCTTGGCACCAAACTGGTCTCCGACATTGGCCGAGACACACGGTTTGATGCCGCCCGAGCCGAGTGCAACGAGCACCAACCCCGCGATCAGCCACCCCTTGGGCTCCATCGTGGCAGTCAACACTGAACCCGGTAAATCAATGAAAGCAAGGCAGAGGTGACCGAGGCAGTAGACGATCGACAGCGCCATAATCGTCAGGTACTTGCCGAGGATCGCATCCGCGATCAACGCTCCGATGACCGGAAAGAAGTAGGCACTCGCGACAAAGAGGCTGACCCATTCGGTTGCTTCAGTCTTTGTCAAAAATGCGGAATCTCCAGTCGCAGTCAGCAGATACTGGGTCATGAACACTGCGAGAATTGTCTTCATCCCGTAGAACGAAAAGCGCTCAGCCGCCTCATTCCCGACGATGTAGGCGATGCCGCTTGGCATGTTGTCTGTCACTTGGGGAGTCGTTCGGTATGCAGTGGACATAGTGAAAGGCGAGTGTACGGTGCAAATTTTTTTTGCTTGGGAATCCGTCCCATCGTCGCGGCAGCGCAATCTCTCGTGGGCACCGTGATCCATCACCACTAGCAGTCGTGCGGAGAGCGAACAGCTGCTTGAAAGCAGCCGCTTGAGCGATGAATTGTGAAGAGCGGCACCCCCTCGACAACCGATGAATGTCAACCATGACCAACGATCTCGCACCCGGAACCGTCGACCATCTCGTTGAATCAATCGTCGCGCTCAATCCAGGAGCGGATCGGTCGTGGCTTGTGACATTTGACGCGTACGACCTCCACCGATATCTGCAACACCTCGAATGTGCTGGGGAACCGAGAGCCTGCGCAACTCCATGGCGGCGCCTTGGAGATACACCTGCGATCGTTTCACGAACTGCGGCCTAGATTCGTGACCTAGATTCGTAGTTCGGTCACGATGCGGACTAATCCACGCCGCGATCAGCTAAAAACGAGGCCATCTGCTTCTTGAGAAGTCTCAACGAAAGCAACCCTCGCACGCGGGTGAGAAGTTCAACTTTATTCACGGGCTTTGAGACGAAGTCGTCACATCCACACTCAACTGCCCGCTCCATGTCCCCGAGCTCATGCAGCGCAGTCACCATGATGATGATCGTTTCGCGGGTCGCTGGGTTTGCCTTGACACGCTGGCACACCTCGAATCCTGACATCTTTGGCATCATCACATCGAGGAGTACAAGATCGGGACGATCTTTCTCGATCTGAGCAAGCGCTTCAAGCCCATCGTGCGCAAGCGAAAGCTGGCAGGGCAATGACTCCATAAACGCCTGAATGAGCTCGAGATTTTGCGTGTTGTCATCCACGATCAGCACGCGACCCTCGCTCAGATCGACGGCATTTGTGGTGTGTGCAGGCGGATGCATCGGGGGAGCATGATACGACACTCCCCCCTCCTGCGCCTTCGGTCACGCGTCGGCGAGTGCGCGCGCGACGAGCTCGATGGGATGGAGCGCCCTGCGGGCGGTTCCATCGGCAATCTGATGGCGACAACTCGCTCCCGGTGCGCACACGACATCGAGCGGTCGTGCGTCGAGTTTTGGGAAGAGATCGCTCGCACCTATCTTCATCGAGAGTTCGTAGTTCGAGCTCTGGAAGCCGAACGCCCCCGCCATTCCGCAGCATCCAGTCGCAAGTGTGTGCGCCCGCTTGGGAAAGATGCGCTCGAGTAGCCGTGAAGAACTACCCGCTCCCCACAGCGCCTTTTGGTGACAGTGAGCGTGCAAGGCCACTTGTTCTGTCGTCTGTGCGAACGTTGGTCGCTTCGGGTGGCGGTCCCACTGCTGATCAAGCCACTCGTCGATGAGCCACGACTTCGAGGCAAGCCCACGAAGCGACTCGAGGTCAAGTCCCATGTTGAGATCGAGCCAATCATCTTTGATGGCCGACAGGCAGGACGGTTCGAGTGCTACAAGCGCAACGGCGTGTTCACGTCGAAACGCTTCGAGCAGCGCGAGTGCGACGATGCGTGAAGACCTCGCAGCCTCCGCAAGCATCCCATTCGATATGGCCGCGCGCCCACAGCATCCCACGCGCGGAATCACGACGCGGTAGCCGAACCGCTCGAGCACTTCGATGGCGCTGCGACCGATCGCTGGCTCTGACCACTGGGTGAAGCAGTCGGGGAGCAAGAGCACCGTTGGTCGATCGATCATCGAGTCAGGTCCACACTGCCGCACTCGTGCTGCGTGGCGACGCACTGACCACGTGCGCAGAGATTGACCGAAGTGTGGCAACGACCGTTCGCGGGCAAATCCCATGACTGCGGCGATCAAAGCACGAAAAGGTGGACACGCGGCGATCCAGTTTGAGAGTGGCCAAAGAGCCGATCCAGCGGCATTGATTCGAGCAACACGACCGAGCAGTTGAGTGCGCCACGGCACTCGGCCAGCGCGCAGAAACTGCTGCGCAGTGAACTCTGCTTTCAACTTTGAGATATCGACATTGCTTGGGCACTCCGTCTTGCAGGCCTTGCACGACAGGCAGAGTGCGAGCGTCTCGTTCACGTGCTTGACATCGCTCGGGCGATTCGACAGTTGACCTGTAAATGCCAGGCGAAGTGCGTTCGCCCGTCCTCGTGTCGCATGACGCTCATCTTTGAGCACACGGTACGAGGGGCACATCGTGCCTCCTGGGGTGAGTCGCCGGCAGAGTCCAGCACCATTGCACTGCTCGAGTGCGTGAGAGAAACCCTCTTCACGTTCATAGTTGAAAAATGTCGGACCGCTGGGCGGATGGACGAAGTGCGAATCATCTGGTCGCACACGTAACTTCGAAGTCAGTGCCGCGGGCTCATCATTGTTCACGAGATTCCCAGGGTTCAATCGACCCTCAGGGTCGAAGACTTGCTTCACATCTCGGATGGCCTGCGCGATCACAGGACCAAGGACTCGAGTCAACAGAGGAGAGCGAACGCGTCCGTCGCCATGCTCCCCACTCAAGGCGCCACCGTATCGGACCACGAGGTCAGCAACATCAATCGCGATCGAGCGAAGCGTTGCGAGCCCCTGCTCGCTCGCGAGCGATACGAGCGGTCGAATGTGCAAGCACCCGACCGATGCATGCGCGTAGTACGCGGCAACGCTGCCATGTCGAGCAACGATGGCTCGAAACTCGTCAACAAACGCCGCCAGTTGACGAGGGTCAACGGCTGTGTCTTCGACGAACGTGATTGGTTTGCGCTCACCTGGTACCCCATGCAGCAGAGGTTCACCTGCCTTTCGAAGCCGCCATGCCGCATCCATCGCAGCCTGTTCAAAGTGGCGCACGAGAGGCGCCCCGCCGAGCGCCGATTCGAGTCGGTCCATTTTCGCTGAGATCTCACTATGAGATTCTCCGAAATATTGCACATACATCACCGCCCCGAGTGTTCCAGATGCAGGTTGTGGCATGACCGCGACATCTGCACGGTAGATCGCATTGCGCTTGGCCATCTCGATCACAATGTCGTCGACCAGTTCGACAGCACTCGGAGCGGTCTCGAGCATCGCGGCAAGTGGGCGCAGCGCGGCGGGCACTCCATCAAACCCGATGATGACGAGCCCCCTTACCTTCGGTCGTGGCACGAGCGAAAGTTCGGCCTCAAGGGTGACCGCGAGCGTCCCCTCGGATCCGCACACGAGGTGCGCGAGGTTCACGCGATCGAAGGTTCCTGGAGTGCTGCGTCGCAATTGCGACAGGAACAGGTCGAGGTTGTATCCGTCGACATGTCGAAGGATCTTTGGAGTTCGCAGATCAATCTCGTGTGCGATGGGTCGCACGATCTCGGCCAATCGCTCTGTGATCGATCTCACGAGCGGATCTCGTTCAGATGCCCCCTCGTCGAGGCGAACGCGCGTTCCATCTGCAAGCGCAACGTCCAGCGAGATCAAGTTCTCGACCGTACGACCGTACAGGATCGAGTTTGCGCCAGCTGAGTTGTTCCCAATCATTCCTCCGATCGTTGCGTGCGAACTTGTTGCAACATCTGCGCCAAACATCAATCCATCGCGAGCAAGCGCCTCATTCAATTGGTCGAGCACGACGCCAGGCTCGACCTGTGCCCTTCGAGCGACAGGATCCACATGGAGAATCCTCCGGCAGTTGGCGCTGAAATCGACGATGACTGCGTGATTCACGCTCTGGCCAGCGAGGGCAGTACCAGATCCCCGCGCGAGCAACGGGAGTCCGAGTCGAGCGCATTCCTTGACGGTGGCCAGGCCGTCCGCCACCGACGCGGGAATCACCACGCCGATCGGCTCGACTTGGTAGAGGCTGGCGTCGGTGGCGTACAGCAATCGGTCATGTCGTCCGAAACGAATCTCGCCGCTGATTGAACTCGCGAGCTGTTCGGCGATCGAGCGCCGTGCGACATCAACATCAGCGGCGTCGACGACTGGAAGATGAACCGAGGCGCTTGGGCTCATCCGCTGACGCCGCGATTGGTGTGCGCCTCATGCAGCGCGCGAAGTCGGGCGAGGTACGCCGGCCCCGGAACCCTGCCACGCCGGGCCATGACTGCCACGAGTGCTTCTTCGAATCGATCAAAGCGAAAGGACTGCGTCCGCTCGGCAGTAAGCCATGCGAAGCGATCGACAAAGGTCGACGGCCGGCCGATCGCGATCATTGCACCGGTCCCGATCGTCGATCCTGTGTTGATCGCCACAAGAATCGCGCACTTCGCGTGATCCGCAATGATTCCGCCATAAAAGACTCTCTTCGTCCGCTCAATACTTCCCGCCGCGTCCAATCGAGTGGTGACTTCCCCGTACGTATTCATCAAGTTCGAATTGCAGGTTCCCGCACCCAAGTTCACCCACTCACCCACGAGTGCATCCCCCAGATGCCCCTCATGAGCTTTGTTCGAGTACCCCTGAAAAACCGTCGAACCGACTTCACCGCCGACCTTGCAGTGTGGCCCCACCACAGTTCGAGCCTTGATGTGCGCTCGCTCGAGGATGGTTGACTCTTCGAGAATTGCAACTGGCCCACAGACGACCGCGCCAGGGCGGATGGTCGCTCCGTGCGCGACAAGCACGGGACCGTCAGTCGTGTCAACGACGGCTCCAGGCAGCACGCGTGCACTCGGATCCATGAGCAGTGGATGATTGCCAAAGCGCTGCACTCCAGCCGAGGCTCTGTCAGTCATCTCGCTACTTCGGCTCATCAACGTAATGTCTGCAACCACGCTCTGGTTGAGCCGTTCGAGCAACTCCCACGGAGCGGCGATGATCCGTCCGTGACCCATTGGTCGCGTGGGGGTCTTGGGGGGTTTTCGGTCATTCGCCGCAAGGCGGTCGAAGTAGGACTGTGCGAGAGCGACCGGCCAACGAGCCATTGCGACACGACCTTCGGGCGAGAGGATCGTCTCTCCACTCGAGAGGTCTGCCGCATCCTCGAGCGAATCAAGTGCGCCATTCACCAGTAAGACTTCCGTCGCACCTGCGGGAAGCCGTCCAACGATCGCGCCAGTGGCACCCTGCCCCTCGGTGACGACTGCCGCAAGGTAGTCAGGTGGAAAGAGCGCATCGACCCGGCCAAGCACGAGCTTCGTTCGTTCGAATCCCGTCAACACCCCAAGTCGCTGCTCAAACGATGGACGAAGGTCGCCTAGTGGTCCAAATCGCGAGAGTCCATCATCGAACAGCGCCACGATTGTGCCAGATGCACCCATGTGCGCACTCTACTGCCGAATGATTCGAGCCGAGCCTCCAGAGCGCCGCGATCGTTCGAGGACTGACGGAAAACTCCACAATGACGAAAAGTGCAGGAGCAGCCACCCGCACGGCACGCCGATGACCCCGATCGACAACGCCTCAAAGCACTGATGGGCCAGCTCACCAAGTGCGGATCCATCACCCCACGGTGGGGGCGAGTCGGGATACCACGATCGAAGTGCCCACCACGCGGTCCACAAGAGACCGCTGGCAAATGCCAACACGAGTGACATCACACCGATCGCGAGCGGATTGCGGCGAACGAGTAGACCACGCATCGAGAGGAGTGCGTGCGACCCGAAGAACACGCCGAGAGTCGATGGCCCCACGAGATAGAGCGGCGCGCGAGGACCGCTCAGTGAAGGCTCAGAGAGGTCCATCAGCAGTCCAGCGAGGAGTGAGAACCACAGGACGGTCGAAGCGTCGGCATGCATCGCTGCAAAAGCAACCACGACAATCACAAGGTGTGGAATGACACCGCCAATCTCGAAGACTGGCATGAAGGAGACATCAGCAACGAGTGCGGCAATGAGCAGTGGAATGGCGGCAAGCCACCTCAAGGCCGTTTCTCCGCAGAGAGCTTGATGACGACTTCGCCAATGAGGGCAGGATCAGTCGTCGGCTGCACCACAACCTCGCCTCGCAGTGGTTGCGCGTCCTTGCGTCGCACCTCGGCGACACGACCCACTCGCATTCCCTGCGCCCCAGGAGGCCACGACGCATCCTTGAGCCGGACCGCATCTCCGACGCTCACCGCCGCCGACAAATCGACATCAGCACGCAAAGACCCACTCCCGTCTGGTAGCAATTGAACCGCAAGCGCGCTGGGACGGTGCGACCTTTCCTGCGCAGCTGGTGTGATGTAGCCATCAAATCTGCCGATCGATCGATCAGCAATCGAGATCACCAGGCTCGAGACTGCCGCCACTTCTGGCGCGAGTCGCCCAACGAGTGCGTCGCCATCGATTACTGCAACGTCACCAGCAGTGACTCCATGCTGCGAACCGACATTCACGCGAAGTGCAACGCCACCCGACCCGGCGATGCGTCCGATCACTGTCGCACTCGCGAGCCGTACCGCTCCGCCACTCGAGGGAGGTCCGATGGTGCGCTCATACAAGCTGAGCTTCTTTTCGAGTGCTTCTGTCTGGATGCGCTCCGCGTGCCAAAGTCCTCGGTAGTAGTCGCGCTCGACAGCAGCGGTCGCGTCATCACCCGTGGTCGCCACAGGGCGCGGGCGAAGCCACAGCCTCACAGTGGTCGCCGCGTGTGAAAGCGGAGCGAGCGGAACCCACACCACTGCCGATAGGTCACCCGTCAGCGGCGCGATCCAGCGCGTGGGGCAAAGACCCAGCAGCACCACGAGCGACACGACCAGAGCGAGAGGAGGAATGCGGCGCACGCGTAGAGATCAGAGTGCGCTCACTCCTCAGAGTTCCTCAACATTCGATTCAAGAATTGATTTGTACTGTTCGAGGTTCTCAAGGTAGAGCGCCGTGCCGCGCGCCACACATGTCAGCGGGTCTTCCGCAATCTTGACCGTCAAACCAGTGCGGTCGGCGAACATTTGGTCAATGCCGCGCAGGAGTGCGCCTCCACCTGCCACGGTGATTCCGTTGTGTGGCAGATCGGGATTGCACAAGTCTGCAGCCAGTTCAGGGTCTGCTTCACGAAGCGTTTTTACGACTTCGTCTGCAATCTTTCGAAGTGGCTCCGAGAGCGCTTCGCGAATCTCAACTGAGTTCACCTCAATCTGCCGCGGCAGTCCGCTTGCGACATCACGACCACGCACCTTCATCGCAAGCTCTTCGGCGAGCGGCCACGCGCTGCCGATCCGAATCTTGATCTGCTCGGCCGTTTGCTCTCCCACGCGCAGCCCGCGCTTTTCTTCGAGAAACCGGATAATCGCCTCATCGAAGTCATCGCCTGCGACGCGCAGGCTCGAGGCCTTGGCAATATCCGCAAGGCTCAGAATCGCAATCTCGCTCGTACCACCACCGATATCAACCACCATGCTCGCGGTGGCTTCATCAAACGGAAGGCTTGCTCCCATCGCGGCGGCCATTGGCTCTTCGAGCAAGAAGACCTTTCGCGCACCTGCGCGCTCAGCACTATCAAGCACCGCGCGCTTCTCGACCGCGGTGATTCCGGAGGGGATCGAGATCACCACACGCGGTCCGAAGATGCGGCTTCGGCCCATCACCTTCTGGATGAAGTACTTCAACATCGCTTCGGTGATTTCAAAGTCAGAGATCACGCCATCTTTGAGTGGTCGGATGGCCTGAATCGACCCTGGAGTTCGACCTAACATTTCCTTTGCGGCAAACCCAACTGCGGTGCCGTTCAAAAGAACTTGGTTCGTACCTTTGCGCACTGCGACCACGGATGGCTCGTTGAGCACGATTCCTTCGCCGCGCACGCACACCAATGTGTTGCAGGTCCCCAGGTCAATCCCCATGTCCACGCTAAACCAACTCATCATCTTCTCTAGAGCCATATTCGGTCACCTCCATGACCAGTTTTGACCATTTGCATGACCAGTCAGTCCATTCACGAGACTCGTCCAGCCAGATGAAATCCGCTCAGCGAGAGGAGAGAACCACAAATGGGTTTCCCTCATCTGAACCGCCTTCAACTCCAGCCAAGTTGTCTAGGGCAACCAACACGCAACCTGCAGCGAGCGCGATGACTGCGGCAAGCAGCACCGCGGTGTAGATGTCCAGTTCTCCGCCACTTCCCGCCGACTTCGCACGCGCTGGCTTCGCACCAGCTGCCTTCGAGGCTGCGAGCTTCGACGGTGCGGCCTTTCCTTTCGCGTCGGACTTGGAGCCAAAGAACCCCTTCTTAGCAGGCTTGGCCTTTGGCGCGGTCGATTCGCCGCCATCTGAGTCAGCTGCGTCACCGAGTCCACTTGGTCCCCCCGCTGCGCCAGCGGGTGGTGCCTTGGGAGTCTTCTTGCCAATTCCAAGGAATGCCATCGTTGAGTCCTTTACTGCCCGCGGCGAACGGTGACGCGCTGCCCGACGCGCACTGGACCGCGTCCAGCAGCGTCTTCCAACTCAACCGTGCCGACCGACTTGTTGACGTCAACCGATGTGATACGGAGCTTTCCGATGAAGCGTGAGCCATCTCCGATGGTCAGTACCCATCCTTGCTTCACTCCGTCGCGGCTTCCCGCATCAATCTCTGCGTAAACCGCGTCGTCGGTTCGGCGAACATTCACAACTCGCGCTGTGAGGTCACGATCAGCAACTGCGCCAGCGCCGCTTCCGGCTGCCGCTTCGCTCGCAACGGTGCCATACCGAGCCGAGTAGTCCCGAACGACCTGGTCAGTCTTGGTCTTCTCAGCGCTCAGCGATGCAACCTGCTCCTTCAGGTCCCCCACTGCTTCCTGCGCAACACGCAGATCGCTGTCGGTCTTGCCGAGTTTCTGTTCAATGTCGATGCGAACCTTTTCGCAGTCGGTCACGAGCGCGCGTTGCGAATCGAGTTCTTCAGTAAGAGTCTTCGTCAGTTCAGTCTTTGCACGATCTGTTTCAGTCATCACCGAGAGCGATTGTTCGAGCGTCGTGAGCCGAATCTTGGATTGTGCCAGTTCAGATTCGAGAGCTCGTAGGCGTGATGTGCCCTCTTCAACCGCCGACTGCAGTCGGTTCTTTTCGGTGTCGAGGTCTTTCAGTTGAAGCGCTGTGTCGTTTTCGGCCTTCGCACGAAGTGCACGCTCGGAATCGAGCTCGCGTCGAGCCGAACTGACAGCTCCCTCCTTGTCCTTCACCTGCTGGCGAAGTGCTGCCTGATTCATGCTTTGAACCGAGGCAAGCGGAACGAGTGCCACCGCGAGCAGTGACACGAGAACAACAAACACTTTCGTCAGAATATGCACGGGATTAACCTACGTGGGTTGGAGATCACACGAGACAGACACGAGAAGCGGGCAAACTCACCGTGCTTCGACAAGGGATAGGTTTTACCCGCATGCCGAGACGGTGTCAACGACTGAACGCCGTTCATCCCGTTGCACGAGTCGCACCCGACGGAGGTGCCGCTCGCAAGAACGCCGCCGCAGCGGTCAGTCGGACAATGGGAACGGGATCGGCGAGCGCAGGAGCGAGCAGCGCCGTTGCACGCGATCCGCCAGCCCAACCGAGCGTTGCTGCTGCCTGTGCGCGAACCGATGGGGATGGGTCTCGTATCGCACTCTCACAGAGCTGAAAGACCGGCTCAAGGTTCGGTTCGCCAATTCGAATGAGCGCCGTCCCCACGATGAGGCGTATCTCGATCGGCTTTTGCAGCTGCTCTTTCCCATTCCAGATACCAATGAGGTGGCCCCGAGCCCCCCGGTCGTTGACCTCTCCAACCATCTGGCAGGCGAGGGCGACGATCTCCAACTGATCGCTCGGCGCAAACAGCGCGGCGCGAATCGGGTCGTACTGTCTGAAATCTCCCATCTTTGCCATCGACTCCGCCGCCTGAAGGTCAACGATGCGCGCGCGCGTTCGATCGGCGCCGATGAGTGGCCGTCCGACAGCGCTCTCGACGAGGGGAATTGCAGATGGATTCCCGAGTTCCCCAAGAACGAAGAATGCATTTGACCTCACATCCGCGTCATCGCTCATCGTGAATTGAGCCAGAGGCGAAAGGTCGACGAGTGCACCAAGTCTCACGAGCGCGTAGAGCGCAGCCGCGCGGACGGAGAGATTGGGGTCGAGCGTGAGCGGTTCGATCGCAGCGGCGCACTGCACAAAACGATTTCGTCCAACGGTGACCGCGGCGGCGAATCTGACGCCAGGGTTGGGATCGGCGAGCAAGCGAAAGGCCGCAGGCTCGAGTGATGAAGGACTGGGCTGCAACCCCTCGAGGGCATGCGCTCGGTAGAGCGGCTCTTCGCTCGAAGATGCGGCGATGAGAATGCTCAGCGCGAGCTCGGCGGGAGACTTGACGATTGCTGCTTCCTCGTTCGTCGCGGCTTGGGTGGTCTGCGCGACAGTGACGGATGCCGAGGATTCTGCCTCAACCGGCGCGGGCGCAGCCGTGGCGACTGCTTCCGCAGGCACCTCACGAAAGGTCGAACTCGGATCTGGTTTGGGGGTGCGTGAACTCCACGAAGATCCACCAAGGACCGTCCCTCCCCCGCTCGACGATGTGCACGCTGGCATGCTCATTGTCGCACCTGCAACCATCCCAACCATCGCGAGCGGGGCGACCACCCTTCGACCACTCGCAGTGCAGCGGCACCCCCACGATCCAAGCAACACCAGAGTTGTGATCACCATGAGAGGCGATCCTACATCGCCAACTCGTCCAAACAGAGTCGATCGCGAGTCGAGCGGCATCGTGACTGCAAATCCTCCCTCGCTGCGCGCTCGTACGACCGCACCACTGACCTGTTCGCCGGTGCTCGTGAATGCTTGAGAGATTCCAGTGTTCGCGACACGAACCATCGGCACACGATTCTCGATGCAGCGCCAGCGCGCGATGAGTGCGTGCTGCGCCCGTCCGCCATCACTCGATCCAAACCATCCGTCATTCGAAAGGTTCACGATCGCGTGCGCGCGCTTGATCCCCTCGTCGTCGTACACCAGGCGGCGCACCACCTGAGCGACCGTGTCCTCGAAACAAATCGGAGTCGCCAATTCGACGCGTGGTCCGACCTCTCGCGATAGAGAACAGTTGAGCGAGAGTCGTCGATACTCACTGGACGAATCGAGATCAAAGGTCATTCCCCGCGCGCCGAGTGCGAGCAACTGCGTCTCAAGCCAAGTCCACTGCGAGATGTATGGCATCGTCTCGCCAAACGGAGTCAGAAAGATCTTGTCGTAGCGCTGATAGCCACCCTGAGGTTCGATGAGATAGGCACTGTTGAATTGCTGGTCCCACCCCCAACGGTCTCCCTCAGCACGCAGCCCGACGTACGCAGGGCTCCCAACGAGGAACGGAACTCCGAGGGACTGCGCGATCGAGCACGCGAATGCGGCAAATCGATCGCCTGGCCACCATTCTCCCTGCGTGAGAACTGCAAGTGATTCGGGCTCGAGGCCAAATCCTGGCAGCATGGTCTCTGGCCAAACGATGAGGTCGATCGGCTCGCCCGAATCGCGGGCACGTTGAGCAAGCGCGAGCGAGAGTTCGCCGAAGTGCACGAGGTCTGACTCTTGCCTCGCGCGGGGCCACCCGAGCTTGTTGTCTGTCTCGAGATTGGTTTGCACCGCAAGAATGCGTGGGCCGCTCGATGTACACGCAGGCGTCTCGGCCTTTCGAGCAATCCCATACCCGATTGAGGCTGCGAGTGCGAATCCTCCGAAGGCGATCCCGAGCGTGCTCGATCGCCCGACGTCTCGCCGTCGGTTTGATGGCGTGACTTTCGTGAAGAGGTCAACGAGTGCTCCTGCGATGCACGCTGCGACGAATGAGGCCATCGCGCACCCGCCAAGGTCTGCCACCTGAGCGACCGGCACACAATCGATGAGCGGATGCCCGAGCGCGTACCAGGGATACCCGTCAAAGACCACCCGTCCACGAATCCACTCGAGTGCCACACAAACGATGGGAGCAAGCACTGCCCACGGAATTCGTTTTCCAAGCGGCGAACGCGAACTCGTTCGAACGAGCCACAGAAAGCAGGGTGCGTACAGCGCGAGGTACACACAGAGCACTGGATAACCAGCGAGCGAGACATCCATGATCCACGACTGAAACCAGAGCCACATCGCCAGCGAACTCGCGGTGACAGCAACCCACGCACCGCGTGAAAGTGTCGGAGCCGCAGCGAGCAACGTCCACCCCGTCAGGGCCACGAAACTCATCCACCACCAACCACATGGCGGAAACGCCAAGACAAGGCAAAGCGATGGAGCGATCGCAAGCGCGCACGATTGAAGCGGTGTCAGCGCGCCGAGGTCTCTCACGCGCTAGTTGCCGGAATAGTCGATGACCCGACTGATCTCGCTTCGCAGGTTCGATCGGTGCACGATGCGATCGATGAACCCGCAGCTGAGAAGAAACTCACTCGTCTGAAAATCGTCAGGCAATTCCTGTCGAATTGTCTGCCGAATCACGCG
>SXGR01564494.1_pt1 | contig 23821 bp, 16 predicted proteins | sample 3174711 | NCBI WGS metagenome assembly SXGR01 (sample SAMN11356860, study PRJNA531348) | freshwater metagenome | isolation source: freshwater sample F1-60 | place: China: Fuxian Lake, Yuxi | collected 2017-12-25 | reverse complement strand
GTTGCTGTTCATCAGTTCTGCGCCGTCCACGATGAAGACGCGCCGCGTACCTTCGAACGGCTTGAGATATGCCTGGTGCGCAAGGTCGTGGATGTGCCCGATCCGGATGTCCTTGTGCCGCGCCTTATCGGCACCAGCTTCCGGGTCAAATCTGTCCGACTCGATGGGCGTGTCTGGCGCGATCACGCGCACGTCGGCGTGCAGGCCGCGGGTGATGCGCGAGCACTGCGCACAGTCCCCGCAGGGACGGTCAGAGACGTCGGGACCACCGGCTCCTGCCGCGCTACCGAGTGCTACTTGCGCGCGGCCGGTGCAGTTGACGGCGCGTGCCAGGTCCAGGGCGAGTGTGCGCCTGCCCGATTGCTCCGGTCCAGTGATGAGGTACGCGTGCGCCAGCCTGCCTGCGCGGAATGTATTCAGCAGGAGCCTCGACGCGCCGTCGTGCCCCGACGTCTGCCAGCCTTTTGGGAAGTTAGCCATACCGTCGTCCGTTTTCGCTGAACTCCCGCTCCCGGCGGTAGAGGGCCAGGGCGAGGGAGAAGGCCGACATCATTTCCCTGCATTTGGCTGAGCGGTCGGGTCTTCTCAGGAACATAGGCTACGCAGTGACGCGCCTTTGCTTGCCGCCGTTCACCTTCGTCGTCGCAATTCTTGACTGCCCAAGGTCACTCTTTCGTACACGTTTTGGCCCGGAACCCGCCGCTGCTTTTATTGGCGACTGCGTCATGCTCGGCCCGGCAATCTCCCAGCCTTCTTCGAGCGCCATCTGGATGTATTCGGTAAGGACGCTCTCGATCTCGGCCAGGGCCGCTTTGCGCGTCGTTCCTTGTGCCATGCACCCCAGCAATTCTTTGACTCGGGCGAGATAAACGACGGACCCGTCTTTCAGCTTTTCTGGCTTGAGCGTAACGGTATAAGGCCGGCTCGCCAGTTCGATGGCCTTGCGCCGGTTCGCGGTAGAAGTCATTTCCGGTCTCCTCGCCGCCTGGCGGTAACTCGGTCGATCAGTTTCACCGCGTCTCGGACGTACTCAGGACTGAAAGTCGTATGGTTGGGAATGGTGCCTCGTATGGGCGATACGGCCGGATGAGTTGCGAACGCATGACGGGTGCCCCGCCTGATCACAAACCCGTGCCCCAAGTATAGGCTTTCGAGTTCACGCAGCGACAGGCCTGACGGCGACCGCCGCGCCTTCGCAAGCAGTTTCTTTGCGTCGCCAGGCATTGGTGTCTCGCCTCTACATCACCGCGGTCGCGAGCAGGTCGGCGTACGACTCCCTCCGCCTGACAAGGCGCGATGCCCCGTCCTTCACGAACACGATGGCAGGCCTAGACGCCATGTTGTAGTTCGATGCCATGGGCACGCAGTAGGCGCCCGATGCGGGCAGCGCCAGCAGGTCGCCCGACTTCACTTCCGGCACCATGACGTCCCGCGCCAGCACGTCGCCCGACTCGCAGTACTTGCCCGCGATAGTGACCTTCTGCGTGGCCGCCGCGACTGGACGCGTCACGTGCGCGACGGTGTACTTCGCGCCGTAGAGCGCCGGGCGGATGTTGTCGCCCATCCCGCCGTCCACCGAAACATAGGTCCGCACGCGCGGTATGTCCTTGATGCCGCCGACCTTGTAGATAGCGATGCCAGCACGGCCGACTATCGCACGGCCAGGTTCGACCGTCAGCAACGGCTCAGGCAGACCGTTGGCATCGCAACCGGCGCGGAGAGCCGTGGCTATCTCGTGAGCGTACTCGGATATCGCAGGCGGTAGCTTCTCGCTGATGTACCCGACCGCCATGCCGCCACCCGGGTTGAACTCGCGCATCTTCAGGCCGTACTTCTTTCGCATATCGGCCGCGAACTTCAGCACGTACTCGATGGCCTGTGAGTACGGCTCCAGTTCGAAGAGCGGCGACCCCAGGTGGAAGTGCAGTCCAGCGACATCCAGGTTTTTCGAGGCGAGCGCCTGCTTCACTGCCTGCTCGGCCGCGCCCGTCTCGATGGAGAAGCCGAACTTTGAATCCAGGATGCCCGTCGCGGTCAGTAAGTGCGTGTGTGGGTCGACGCTCGGCGACACGCGCAGCATGACGGTCTGCTTCGCTTTCTTCTCGCCGGCTACCTCGTTAAGCAGGCCGATTTCGTAGAAGCTGTCGATTGTTATGTGGCCGAGGCCGTAGTCGATGGCCTCTTCCAGCTCGTGGCGCGACTTGTTGTTGCCGTGGAAGTTCAGCCGGTCCGCCGGAAAGCCCGCAGCAGCAGCCACGGCCAGCTCGCCGCCTGTGACCACGTCCATGTTCAGCCCTTCCTCCTCGATGATTCTTGCCAACGCCGGGCTGGCGAACGCCTTCGAGGAGTAGGAGACGCTAGAGTCCGGGTACGACTTCTTGAACGCGCCCGTGAACTCGCGGCACATGTGCCGGATGGTCGCCTCGTCGTAGATGTAGAGAGGCGTTCCGTACTCGGCGGCGAGGTCTGCTATGTCGCACCCGCCTATCGCGATGTGTCCCTTCGCATTGACCTCGGCGGTGATCGGGAACAACTCGGCGGAAGGGAGTGTCGCGCGGCTTGATGTCGTCGCTGTCTTCTTCACTGGCATGATTTTGTCCTGTTCCAATTCTCGCGGCGGGCGAGGGTGAATTTGAGAAGGTGCCGCGATCGTTACGCGGATAGAACGTACCGCAATGTCATTCTGAGCGGCCGCGAAGAATCTATTCCAATACACAACTTGAATACATCGTGACGGGACTCTTCGGTTGCGACCTCAGAGTGACATGTCGGAGCGTGCGGGTGAGCCTGGAGTCCCGCTTCCGCGGGAATGACTATCCTGCCCTTCCAGCATGTTAGGCAGACGGACAGATAGCGTCAAACCTGGCCGACGCTATACTCGCTAACGCGATTTCCTCTCCCGGCAGGAGAGGGTGCGCGTGAGGGACGCCATGACCAACAAGACCGTCAGGCTCACCAGCCTGGCCACATGCGCCGGCTGAGCAGGTAAGTTCAGCCAAAAAGAACTGTCGCAGGTCCTGCGGCAGCTGCCACCGCCCTTCAGAGACCCAAACGTCCTGGTGGGCAACGAAACCGGAGATGACGCGGCCATCTACCGGCTGACCGAACGCGTCGCCGTCGTACTCACCGTCGACTTCTTCCCGCCCATCGTCGACGACCCATATGTCTACGGTCAAATAGCCGCGGCGAACGCCATCAGCGATGTCTACGCCATGGGCGCCAAGCCAATCTGCGCGCTGGCCATAGCCGCCTTCTCGCGCGATCTGCCGCCTGAGACGGTGGCGAAGGTGCTCGCCGGCGGACAGGCGAAGGCCGCTGAGGCTGGTATTGCCATCGTCGGGGGCCACACCGTCAACGATCCGGAGCCCAAATACGGACTCGCCGTTATCGGCACAGTAGAGCCCGGCAAACAGATAACAAACGCAGGCGCAAGGCCCGGCGACATACTCGTCCTTACGAAAGCGCTAGGCACTGGGATCATCACTACGGCGGCGAAGAACAGCCCGACGCCCCCGGCCGCGCTGGCGGTCGCGGTCGAGTCCATGTCCCTGCTGAACCGCGGCGCCGCAGAGGCGATGGTCGCAGTGGGAGTCAGCGCCGCCACAGACATCACTGGCTTCGGGCTGCTCGGGCACCTGCACGGCATGATGCTCGCGAGCGGGACGGCGGGGCGCATATCCCGCGCTGCCCTGCCAGTGCTCGCAGGCGCGGTCGAGCTTCTGGCTGCCGGGTCTGTGCCGGGCGGGACCGTGCGCAACCTGGAGGCGGTAAGTCACGCGGTGACATGGGACGTCGGCGTATCCGACGCCGACAGGTTGCTGATGGCCGACGCGCAGACATCTGGCGGCCTCTTGATCTCCGTGCCCGCGGCGAAACTGGTGCGGCTCCAGACGGAGCTAAAGAAGCGTGGCGCGCCCTACGCAGCCGTCATCGGCCAGGTGACCGTCGGCGCGGTGGGGCACATCGAGGCGACGGCGTAGAGCCCTAGGGATGCGCTAGCGCTGGACGCGAGAAGGGGCACGCCGAAGCGCGCCCCCGTCGCATTCAGTCCTTGCGATCAGCTTACTCGTCTACTGCACAGACTCCGTTTGGAGTAAGCAGAGATTCTCCATTCGGGACGTGCACAATTCCCGTGCACTTCACAGTGGCTGCTGTAAGCTCGGCGACGGAGCCGTACGCCGTCAATTTAGGCGATTCGTACTTCAGGACCTTGTCTACTGTCATTCGGTGCGCTCCTCTCAGGCTGGCCCTGTTCGGGCTGCCTGTCTAGTTGGCCAGTCCGGGAGTTTCAGAGTGGCATCAAGCTACGGGCGCCGTCAGGAGGCCGTCGAGATTCTTTCGTATCACGGCAAGTGAGCCCATTGTCGAATGGCGTAAATGGCGCACGTGTCTACGCGGGACGCGACCTGATTCGCTCTATCACTCCGCCCGTGAACGACAACCTTCTCCACCGGCCCAGCACGCGCACGTCTCGGCAGCTACCGGTAACAATGCAGCCACCCTTCACGAAGTTGTGGAGCGCGACGGGGTTCTCGGTCATGTTGGCGCAGCGCAGCGCCCCGGATTCCTTCAAGGAGGAGTTGCGCCTGATCAGCAGGGCCTGGTGTATCCCCTGCCCGCGGCTGGCGAGGTGTGTATACGTCCGGTGGCCCCACGCCCAGCCCCGGCCCATCTCATACGCGCGCCCTGGCAGGTACGCGTATTTCGTACTCAGCCACGTGCATCCGATGACGCGGCCGTCTCGCAGTGCGGCGATACATACCTGCCCTGCCAACATGTCTCGACGGAACATCTCGGTCATCGGCGAATCTACTGCTCGCCCGTTGAACTCCGTTATGAGCTCCGCCTGCGCAGGCGCGAGCACTGCAATCTCCAGCCCTGCTGCCAGTACTACAGGTCTGGCGGGTGGCGCGAGGTCGTGTTCAAGAAACGTGTAGCGGTGGTACGAAACGATGCGGGCCAGCAAGATCTACCTCAACCCACACTGGTCAGTCGACTCGAGGGCCGCAATCGCTACCCCAGCGTGCCGGCGCGGTACGCCGCCAGGAACTTTGTGCAGTACTCGTCGTTGCCGAGCAGCATGTCCACTGCAACTTTGACTGGTGCCGAGTCGAGGTCGAGGCTGAACGCCCCTGCCGGGTTTGTCTCCAATGGGTTGATGATCCCCGAATCGAGCCCGCGCTCTATCGCCAGGTGCAGGAACGCATCGTTCACGAGCCGACGCTTCGGCAGCCCGAACGATACGTTGCTGACTCCGCCAGTGATGTGGATTTCGTTCCCGAACTCCTCCCGGACGAGCGCGACCGCGTCTAGGAAGTGCAGGCCGTAGGGCGCGGCAACAGAGATCGGAAACGCCAGGCAGTCGACGAAGAGGTCCGACCTCTTGATGCCCTTTGCCAGCGCAGCCTCGACGATCTTCGAAATGTTCGTAAGCCGTTCTTCTGCGCTCGAAGGCATGCCCGCCTCAGCGGCCGCGGTCACGATGGCCCGGGCGCTGTGCTTCGTCACCAGGTCCAGCGCGTCGATTCTTTCCAGCGCGACCGAGTTGAGCATGGGCCGGCCTGCGCGCCCGTCGTAGGCGGCGAGACCTTCCTCGATGATCTCGGAGTTAGATGAGTCTATGCTCAGCGGCACGGTCGAGACCTGCTGCACCGCCTTGACGAGCCAGGCCATAGACCGCTTCTGTTCGGCCAAATTGTACGAGACTTCGTCGACGTTGAGGTCGAGGTAACTGGCTCCGGCCTTCATCTGCCGCTTCGCCTCCCAGTGAACGTACGCCGCACCGGTCGCCTGCTGGTCCGCATCGCCGTGTACGCCTAGCCAGACGGCGAACATGAAGTGCTTCAGGTTGCCCTCGCGGTAAGGCTGCTTCTTTTTGAACAGCTCCGGCACCGTGAGAAAGCGCGCCTGGCCGTCGTCGCCCTTGAACGTCACCGCCTCCTGCCCGTCCGGAGTGACGCCGGTCCGCTGGCCTTCGCGCTTGACCGAGCGAGACGTATGTATGTTCTCGCCGACCGTTATGAACTTTTCTGGTGAATCTATTACGCGTGGCATGTGAGAGAACTCAACTACTCAAGGTCGAGGCGCTACGTCCGCACCTTCGCCAGCCAGTCTTTTCGCTGTATGGTCTCTGCCGAGCAGAGCGTTGGCCCACGACGATGTGCCCCTGAGCGAAGCGTCGCACAGCACCGGCGCGGCGTCCAGCATGTTTTCCTCCTGCCCCGTGACCTTCAGCCGGTCATAGGCGCGCAGCCACACGCAGTCCTTGTCGAGCACCTCGCAGCGGCCCGCCTTCGTGCCTCCGCACGGGCCGTTCCGCTGGTTCTTGGCGCACTGCGACTCCGGACACAGATACGCGAGTTCAGGCAATGAGCAGTCGCCGCAGTCCTTGCACCCGTACATCGGTATCTTTACAGCTTGCTCAATGAGGTGGCCTATCTTCGAAAGCCGTTTGGACTTACCTGTCGCCCTCAACAGGGCGCGGCCAGCTCCAGCAGCGGGCGCTTTGTCCGACAACATGACGGCGTGGGCGACGCGCCCGATCTGGTACCCTGGCGACATCGCGGCCTGCCTTATCAGCGGTGCGCGCCTGCCGCGCGTTCGCGCGTAATTCCGGTTTACTTCTGTCGCGCTCAGGCCAGTCGTATCGTCGCGTTCAAAGTAGTAGAACTCGTCGGGCTGCGCGTACTGGATGTCCTTCGCGAACTGTTTCCAGTCGCTGGTCCCAAACGACTTCTCGATTTCAAGGACATCGCGTACGCGGTCGAAATCTGGACGCCCAGAAATATGCACGCCGCTGTATCCGAGGCCGCGCAAGACGGCGACCTGTTTTGCTGCGAGCTCGTTGAAGAACTGGCGGCCTTTGTCTGGCGATGCCGCGTGCTTCTCGGCGAGTGCCAGTAGTTCCGGGCTCAGGTAAACACCGGGGATGGCCCACGTGCTGAAGTGGCGAGCGCTCTGTGGCCCGAGCAAAAACACGGTTCCGAGGACAGGTTGGTCCAGGCCATTGGCCTTCATGTAGCGCAAGAGGTCGTCCTGCTTGCGAGCGTCGTAGCCTATCTGCGTGATGAACCAGCGCGCGCCGACGCGTGCCTTGAGCGCCAGCTTAAACAGCTGAGTCATGTACTCGCCTTCGCGCTGTTTGAACGGGTTGACTACCGCGCCCGGATAGAAGACGGTCCCGAGAGCGGGCGATACCAGCCCCGTAGCGTCACCCGCGCCGGAGTTGAGCCGCCGGACCATTTCCAGCAGCCCGGCGGAATCGACATCGAACACGGGCTTTGCGCCGCCGCCGATACCCTGCGACGGGTAGTCGCCGCTCAGACACAGGATGTTGTGGAACCCTACCGATGCGAGCGACCAAAGCCGGCTTTCGAGACCGTTGCGGTTGTAGTCCTTACAGGAGACGTTTATGACTAGCTCGCTCCCGAGTTCTAGGAGCGACCTGCCGAGCGTTTCCGGGCGCAGGTGCGGGTGCCCGCCGGGGTTGTCGGTCAGAGTGAAGGCATCGGCCAGACCGGACTCGGAAAGCCTCCGGGCGTACTCGTGGACACGTTTCGCCCGGCCGCCAAGCGTCACTCCGCGGGACGTTTCGAGTTCGACGGCCACGGTAAATCGACCGGACGCGCCGAGCAGGTCCTGAAAAGCGGGCCTAACATCGGCTGGTCTGAGAGAAGTCGTCACGTTGCTGGCCTGGTGCTTCGCGGCTGTCGCAGCACCTGTCTCCACGCCGGAGAGGGTCTGGCGGCGGGCGACGCTCAAACTTTGGCTGCCGTGTCCCGAAGCTCCGTCCAGCGTAGCAGGCCGTCGAATGGCGTTACTGATGCGTTGCGCGCGGTAGCGATACCATTTGCTGGACGCCATAGGCGCCACTCCCCCGCTTCATCATGGCCCTTAGTTCTGCACATCGGACCGATTCACACATGCTCAGCCTCGAACTGATAACCAGCCAGCCTGACACCGTTAAGCGCGCGCTAGCGAGCCGCGGCGGTGGCTTTCCAATCGACGACATCTTGCAGCTGGACGCCCGCCGTCGGGAGCTGATACAGGACGTCGACGGCCTGCGCGCTCGCCGTAACGAGGTGAGCAAACGCATCGGGAATGAAAAGCGCAAACCCACCACGGCGGAGACCGGAGAGATGCGCGCTGCCGGCGACAAGGTCAAAGTGGACGAGGTGGAGCTGGACGAGATCAAAGCTCAGATACAGTCGCTGCTCCTGACCATCCCGAACATGCCGCTGGAGTCTGTACCGGTTGGCGCGGATTCTGCGGGCAACGTTGTCGTCAGGACCGTTGGCGAGAAGCACACTCCTCCTCATGCAAAGCCACACTGGGATATCGGCCCTGAACTGGGCATACTCGACATGGAGGCTGGCGCGCGTGTGTCGGGTGCGCGGTTCTATGTGTTGAAGGGCAAGGGCGCCGCGCTGCAACGCGCGCTTGTGAACTGGTTCCTGGACACGCACGTCCGCGAAGAGGGTTATGTCGAAATAGACCCGCCCTATCTCGTCCGGCGCGACACGATGACCGGCTCCGGGAACCTGCCCAAGTTCGCCGACAACCTGTTCCACGATGAAGAATCGGACCTGTGGCTACTGCCCACTGCGGAAGTGGCGCTTAACGGCATCCACCAGGGGCAAATCCTCGAACCTGGCATGTTGCCGTTGAACTATGTGTCTCGCACGCCCTGCTTCCGCAAAGAGAAGACCGCCGCAGGTCGCGATGTGCGCGGGATCAAGCGTGTGCATCAGTTCGACAAGGTAGAGATGTTCCGGTACACGGAGCCTGACAAGTCCGAGGCCGCACACGAAGAGATGGTTGCCCAGGCCGAGAAGCTCTGCCAGCGTCTGGGCCTGACCTACCGCGTGCTCCTGCTGTGCACCGGAGACATAGGTTTTCAGTCGGCGAAGACCTACGACATTGAGGTGTGGTCTCCGGGATGTCAGGAATGGCTAGAAGTTAGCTCGATCTCGACATGCACCGACTTCCAGGCCCGGCGGACGAATACGCGGTACAGGCAGGAACGCGCCGGCCAGACGAAGTTCCCACACACGCTAAATGGCTCAGGGCTGGCGCTGCCGCGGATAGTGATCGCGCTCCTGGAGAACGGTTACCAGCCAGATGGGTCGGTCGTCATTCCGGAGCCGCTCCGCAAGTACACGGGCTTCGACACAATTCCATAGGCACGAATGACGTCAGCCATGCCTTGTTGTGGGCTTCCCCGCCTGAGAAGGCCAAACAATGTTGTGGCGCTGCCCCCCCCGAGGCGGGTTACGAATTTCGAAATGAGCAGTTGGTCTCGGCGCGGAAACGTCGGTTGCTGCCCTCATTTCTCGCTGACACCAAAGACTCGGCCTTCAATTATTCACCAGTTAGTCCGTTGCGGACCGACGGTAACAGCGGTATATTCCCGCCACTGGTCAGACCTCGGCCAGAAGGCCAAAGGCGCTTGGTTGGCGTTCGGGAGGGTAAAGATGAATCTGATAAGGACTCATATGCTCAAGCTTGTGGTCGCGGCGTTTGTCGCGGTCATAGCAACCGCCGGGTCGTTTGGAATAGCCCGCGTCAACGCGCAAGTTGCCGTAGTCGCCGGGCCGGTTGGTGACCATTACCTCGGTTACAAGGTAACGGTCGCTGCGTCGCCCGCATTCGTCCCAGACCAGGTGCTGCTGACTAACCAGCTGGACGCGCAGAAGCTGTACAACGTCGTCAAGCCGTTAAGGCTGTACAACCCTGCGGCAAAACGCATCACGCCTGTTCATACCGCCGGCGTACTAAACCCTGACCTGCACTATGTGGGCTACGAGATCGCCCTTCCTGATGGGGTTCCGCCGAACACGTTCGACCCCGGCCTTATGGTGCAGGACCAGTTCGGAACATTCATAGTTGAGGCCCGGACTGCGGCCATGCTATTGGTACCCACGGCGAAGAAGATAGGTGGAGCGCCCGAGCCGCTCAACCAGGCGACAGACGCTGCAAACCACTATGCGTGCTACAACGTCCGAGTTCAGCAGAGCTACAACTCGACAGGCATATTCGGTCTGGCCGTAACGATCAGAGATCAGTTCCGGCAGCCTCGCCAGTTCAAAGTAGGCGCACCGACAATGCTTTGCAACCCCGCTGTAAAGATACACAACCAGGTTCCCTCTCCAATGGTCGACCCGCAGCTTCACTTGCTCTGTCACAAGACGAAGGCGCTCGTCGCATTCAACCCGGTTGGCAACATCTACACTCTGAACCAGATGGGCCCTCAAAAGATGCGGGCAACTGAAGAGGTCGATTTCTGCGTTCCTGCGTGGAAGCTACACGACACGCCGATGCCGCCCGTGACAGACCCACCGATCGAGCCCCCGCCGGTATAGAAACCCGCGACCTCTGGTGGATTCAAGAATTAGGCATAAGAGGGCGAGGCACATGCCTCGCCCTCGAGATTTAACTATTACCGCGGCCTATTTCCTTTCGGATGTATTCGAGCGACAATAGCGGCGCATAGCGACCCAAGGCCCGCTCAGGCCGTCGTACATCCGGGGACAAATGTGACGCGAAGAATCGCATACCTGGGCCCGCAGGGGACATACACGGAAGAAGCGGCCGCGCAGTACGCGCCCGACGCGCAACTTGTCCCGTATCCGACGGTCAAGCAGGCCGCGGCTGCTGTAGAGGCGGGAGAGGCCGACGAGGCCGTCGCTCCCATAGAAAACAGCCTTTATGGGTCGATCGTAGACATACTCGACTTTCTTATAGCGGCGAAGCGCACGGTCATCCGCGGCGAGGTGCTGCTGCCCATTAACCACTGCCTGATGGCTGCACCTAGCACGAAACTTGAGGACGTGCGGTTTGTGCTCGCGCACGGACAGGCGATAGGCCAGTGCGGCGAGTACCTCGCAAAGCATCTATCGCAGGCTCAATTGATCGCGGCGTCGAGCAACGCGGCCGCGGCTCAGGATGTACGAGGCCGCATAGATGCTGTAGCGATAGGACCGAAGCGCGCTGCAGGCCTGTACGGGCTCAAGGTCGTCGCTGAGGGCATACAAGACAGCCGCACGAATATCACGCGGTTCGTCGTGCTGGCGCAGACCGATCACGGACGCACAGGGAAGGACCGGACTTCGTTCTGCTTCGACGTAAAGGACATGCCCGGCGCGCTGTACCAGTGTTTGCGTCCTATCGCCGAGCGCCGCATTAACCTGACGAAGATCGAGTCGCGTCCGACCGGCGACAGGCTGGGCCGGTACATCTTCCTAGTAGATGTCGAGGGCCACCGGACCGACCCGGCGGTGGCGGCTGCGCTTGAAGCTCTGCGCGGGATGACCGTCATGCTCAAGGTGCTTGGCTCATACCCGCAGGCCTCGGTTCCGGGCCGCGCGTGACGTGTTGCGTCTCGGTTGCGACCTCAGAATGACATGTCGGCACGTGGCTGCTTGAGCTAGATTCTGTGCTTGCGGGCGCAGAATGACATTGCCCACTCATTCGCCCCATTCGTGCTGGTACGAGTGCGAGAGCGTGTCTGCTGCGGTAGCCTGATAAGGCGCTGATCTAGTGCGTACCCAGAAATTGTCATCCTGAACTCGTTACAGGATCCGTGTCGCAATTGGCCGGACCTATTCTGGATAAGCTCTAGCCTTAGGAAGTGCAGGCGTCGCTATGTCGCACCGAGTGCAACGCTTTTCCGTCGCCGGCTACCGCACCATTTCCGCGGTGTTCGCCCTGTTCGCGCTTACAGTCACCCTATTCGTGGCCTGCTCGGGCAAGCCCAAGCTCGAGCAGTCACCTGTAGCTTCCGCGACGGCCGCGCAACGCGCCACTACCGCGCCGCCGACGGTTCCGCCTGCTATGCGCCAGGCGGAGGCGATTGATGCGGTGGTCGACTTCGCAGTCAAGGCAAAACTCGCGAACCTTGAAGCCCTGTCGGTCTTCTCTGATTCGTTCACACGGCCTTTGCTGGCAGCGCAAGTAGAGATGGACCAGGCTGACCTGGCCCTCATGCAGGCGCGCTGGGACGTAATTGCAGCCGACCGTGAAACCACCATTGAGGCCTTCGCAGTCCTCGACCGCATCTCATCCGTCGCCGTATCCGCCACCCGCACAACCGGCAACGCGTCACCCGCGCGAGGTGCATGGGACAGCCTCAAGGAGAGCGCGTCGTCGTTCTATGACTGGATAGCCGGGTCTGGAGCACGCAGCCGCGGCCGCGTGCTCCAAATCACGGACGGCATGCAGGAGCCCGACCGCGAGGCCGTCTACCAGGAACTCAAGACGTTCTATCCGGAATTCACCGGCGGCGCGACCGACAGCAAGCAGTTCTTCGGCGACCTACGATCAGGCAAGCTCGATGGTGACGCATCGAAGATCCACAGCGCGCTCCTTGATGTGTCGCTCACAAGCGACCAGGCCGCAGTTGCCAAGTATGCCGAGCTTGCTCAGGACAAGTCGCTCCGCGTAATTGACATTGTCATCGAAGAAGGCAAGGAAGGGCTTGAGCGCGGCGCTGAATTCGAGGTCGAGGCCAGCTTCGGCGCGTTAAGTGGAAGCTTCCCCGACCTGGCCGAAGGGCGCGAGTTGGCCGACAAGGCAAACGATTTCCTGGAGTACGCCCGCGATACGTACAACGACCCGGCGACTGCGCTCGCTGGGGCAGTCAAGGCCAAGGTCAAGGATACCGTCATGGCCCGCCTCGGAGTTTCGAATGACGACGCAGAAGAGATAGACGACTTCGCCGAATCTATCAGCGGCATGGTCACTCGCCTCGACGGGCTCTCTGAGGACAGCCTGCTCGATGCCGCATCCGGTCACGGCCTAGTCGCCCTATCTGACGAGGATGCCACCATCGGCCTCGCAATAGCAGAGGTCGACGGTGACGGCGTTCCAAGTCTTATTGTCATGAACTCAGGTAGTGGCGACGTTGGGTTTCTCCTGCCAGAGGGCAAGTACACAGTCCGGACGTTTGACGATGCCGGAAAATCGCTGACCGGCGCGGCAGTGGAAGTCAAGGCAGGCTGGGAGCAGCTCGGTGACGGCGAGACGGCGTCGGTTGCGCGGATCGCAGTCGCGGCGACAGATCCCTCAGATGTGCCTGCAGCTACCGCGGCTCCGACACCGCGTGCCACTGCGACCACAGCCGCCGTCTACCCGAAGCCCTACCGCTGGGCGCTGAAAGAGGTACGCGTCAACCCTGACAACTACCCCCTACGGAATGTCAGCGATGCGCGTTTCAAGACCGGTCAGTATGCAGGCCTCGGTTTCGTCACGATAGGTGAAGCCCAGGTTACCGACAATCAGATCGTGTTTACACAGACGCGGCTGAACTATGTCGGCTCCGAAGCTTTGGGTTTCGAGAAGAGAGTGATCGAAATAGCTGTCTACACGTTCGACATCACGCCACCGCCTTCAGAGATAGTCGAGGGTGAAACGGTCGAAATCACGGCCTCAGGCAGCACGACCGGCGGCGGCGGACTCGAGTTCTTTTTTACCAACATCTCCGCAGGGTCGCCGAGCAAGATCGCGCTATCGGTCGTCAACCCGAAGGACCAGCTGGTCAGCTTTACGCGGGCGATCCCGGGGCCATCAAGTCAGAACCAGCTTGTCTTTGGCGCCCAGGCGAGTTGCATAGGCTGCACAATCCAGTGGGTATACGTCCCCGCTCCGGGCATGCCGCTTGTGCCAGGGTTCGGGACGCCTTTCGCCGCCGCAACCGCGACAGTCGTTGCTCAAGGCGACGAGACGCCTACCGGGCCCAGCTGCTTGGACGTGCGCTCTGAATTTTTCGCAGTCATCTGCCAGTCGTTCGCTGAGCACAAAAAACAGTACGAAGCCGTCAAGGCTCTGCGGGCCTCGGGTACAGACCCGTGCGCCTTTCCTGAGTCAGACGCCGAACGGAAGCTCTGCCTTGCGCAGGACGCGGTCGATTCAGGTGAAGTCGCCCGCTGCGACAACCTGGCCGAGGACCTCCAGATGGTATGCAGGTTCGCCATCGCCGAGAACACGCGTGACGTGTCGCTTATCGAGGGGTACGGGGAGGAGGTGCTTGCCATTTACGGCGCTGTCACGCGTGACATGACCGCGCTCAGCCGGGCTAACGATGACGAGATGCACGACCGCGCTCTCGCATACACGCTCACTTTCTATATAGCGGATCTGCTTTCGGGCGATGCCGATGCGCGCATACCTCCGGCCAACATGTGCGCCCAAATGCGCGGCGGCTGGGCCGAGGATACGGACTATCCGGGAGACGACGAGTCGCTCCGCAACCTGTGCGAAGGCCATGCCGGGACAATTCGTGCGATTCAGTTGGACAACCCAGGCGAGTGCGAAGAGATAGGCGCGCGCTTTGTCGAGTCGCCGTTCGACGGCGAAGAGGAACAGGCTGCCGTCATGTCGGACTGCAAGCAGGCGGTCGCAGATTACCGGCTGTTATCGGGCACGCCTTAGCGCTTGGCCTGACGCCACCTCTCCCAGCGGGAGAGGGATGGGGTGAGGGGCAGCCATCCTACCACCCGACGCGCTCCGTCGTCGCGGTCGATGCGAGTCCCCTCCAAGATTCCTAGTCGCCGCGACTCGCTCGGAATGACGGTGACGCGCGACACCGCGTAGTCCTTGGTCACATTTCCAGAGCGCGCTCGTATTTCGCTATGCCGTTGCGGAACGGGCCGACCATGGCGAACGCGAGCTTCTTAGGCGTTATCACCCGCTTTGCCACCGCAGCAATATCTTCGATATCGACCGCTTCGATCTCGGCAACCATCTCGTCGACTGACCGTATCTGGCCGCGTAGCAACTCCTGGAACCCGTTCGACGATGCGATGGCGCGGCTGTCTTCCATCCGTAGCAACAGCCGGCCTTTCATCAGTTCGCGTGCCTGGTCGAACTCCTTGTCCGTGACACCTTCCCTGATACGCGAGAGCTCGTTCATGATGACTGGCAGCGCGTCGCCGGCCCGCTTCGGGTCGACGCCAGATTCGACGTTGAACGTCCCGCAGTCGCTGTAGTTGCCTGTACCGCTGTGGATGTCGTAGGCCAGGCTGCGCTTCTCGCGCACCTCTTCGAACAGGCGGCTGCTCATCGATTCGCCGAGGACCACTGAAAGCATGTTCAGCGCGTGGCGATCGGGGTCGGTATTCGAGATGCCGTGGAACGCCAGCGCCATGTGGGCCTGCTCGGTCTTTCGGTATTCGACCTGCGCTATCGGGCCTTTCAGCCGGTCCTTGAACGGAAACATCGGGATGGCCGGGCCGTCCTTGAAGTCGCCCAGCAGCTCACCGATCTGGTCGACGACTTCCCGGTGCGTGATATTGCCAGCAACCGATATGACCAGGTTCGACGCGATGTACTGCTTATGCAGGTACGTGAGCATCTCGTTGCGCGAAATGGCTTTGACGGACTCGACCGTTCCTGCAACATCGCGGCCCAGCGCCTGGTCCGGCCATATGAGCGCGTCGAGCATCTCGGAGACCCTGCCGGGAGGTGAATCCCGGTTCGAGCGGATCTCTTCGAACACGACCTGCTTCTCCTTCTCGATGTCCTCATCCTTGAACAGCGAGTTCCGGATCATATCGACGATGACTTCTATGCCGCGCTTGTAGTGCGGGAGAGCGATCCGGCACCAGTAGCCCGTTATTTCACGGTCCGTAAAGGCATTGATAATCCCACCGACTGCCTCGACGGTCTCGGCGATTTCGCGCGGCGTCGGGCGTTTCTTCGTCCCTTTGAAAAGCAGGTGTTCGAACAGGTGCGACGCGCCCGCGAGGCGGTCGTTTTCGTAGCGCGACCCTGCGCCGAACAGGAAGTTGACGCTTACGCCGTATGATTGCGGGACGGTGGCTGTGACAATCCGCAGTCCCGTAGGCAGCGTGGTCTTCTCATAGGGCACGCTAAGGCCTGACTGCGGGATTGCAGGGGCGCGTATGAACTGCTTCTTGGTGGTTTTGCGGGGCAAGTGAAAGACTCCATGCTGGGCCGGAACTGCTCGTCAGGGCAATACCAGTAATGAGCGGAAGGTTAGGGGCCGGGTCGCCTGCTTCCCGTCGGGGACCAGGGCTTTCGAGGGATGACGTTAATATTTTGGTGAGGTCCGCCGGGCAATCGGGACACTCCGGCGGCACCTCGCAAGCGTATTTCTTCCGGGGTACCGGGTCAAACTGTATGTCACTGCGACTATCCGAGGTTTATCCCGAAAGATCGACTTTGGTCACGTCGCTAAACAGCCCGTCCGTTCTGAATCCACCTGCGGCCGGACCGCACTTCCGCAACTAGAATCGTTCTTCATGTCCACTTCTGACCCGGGTGCACCGGACGCAATCGACAAGCACAACAGTTCTGGCGGGCCGCGCCTGTGGACGGCCCTCGGCCTAGGCGCGCTGCTCGCGCTTGCACTGTCTCTGCGCCTTTACGGCATAAACTGGGACCAGGGCGGCCTCTTCCATCCGGATGAGCGCGCTGTCCTGATGCATACCAACGATATTGCCTGGCCGTCTTCATCGGAACTCGGAACGCTAACCAGCGCGGAAGAGAGCCCGTTAAACCCTCACTGGTTCAACTACGGCAGCCTCCCGATGTACATGCTCAAGGCGGTACAGTCGGTCGGCTCTACGTTCGCCAGCGACGGCACGGTAGACCTGTTCGACCTCCGCATACCGGGCCGCGCCATCTCGGCGCTTGCCGATACGCTGACGGTGTTGCTCGTGTTCGTGCTGGCCAGCCGCGTCTACGGACGGCGCGTGGGCTTCATAGCCGCCGCATTGTCCGCGCTCGCGGTAATTCAAATCCAGCTTGCCCATTTCTACGCCTTCGACGGCGTGATGACGACGTTTATCGTCGCGGGTGTCTTCTTCTCAGTGCGCGTCGCACAGCACGGCCGGATGCGCGACTCTGCGCTGGCCGGGCTGATGCTGGGCCTGGGCCTAGCGACCAAGTTCTCTGTCGCCCCGCTCGCGCTGACCGTGTTTCTCGCGCACATCATCTATGCGTTCTCAAAGGCTGGCGAGGCGCTTGACGTGCGCGGCGCGACCGCCACAGAGAATGCGCCGCGCCACTGGCACGCGTACAAGGGGCTGGCCATCGCTGTCGTCACCGGGCTGGTGGCCGTGCTGGTCACCCAGCCGTACATGCTGATCGACAGGGCGACGTTTGCCGCAAACGTGAGCGAGCAGTCGCAGATGGTGCGGCGCATCCTCGACTACCCGTACACGCGTCAGTACATAGACACGCCGCGATTCCTGTATCAGGCCTGGCAGACGGGCGTCTGGGGGCTCGGGCCAGTGGCTGGTGTAGTCACGTGGACGGGCCTGCTGGTCGGGCTTGTCGTAGCTGCGCTCACAAGGCGCAAGGCCGACATCGTAATACTCTCGTGGCTCATCCCGTATTTGCTCATCACGGGCTGGTTCGAAGTCAAGTTCATGCGGTACATGCTGCCCGCTGTGCCGTTCCTGCTGATTTACGGAGCGAGGCTGCTGTCATGGCTGGGCGACGGCGTCGCCGCGATCTGGCCGCGCCGGAGGTGGCTCGTGCTTGCGCCGGCCGCGCTGGTCCTGCTCCTGACAGCGCACTACGCCCTGGCGTTCACATCGATGTACGGGGGCAAGCACCCGGCGCAGCAGGTGCACGACTACCTCGACGCCAACGCACAGGCGTTCGACGGCGTCCTCCAGGAGCACTGGGAAGAGGGCATACCAAACGTCCCGCGGCTGATCTACCCGGATCGGCTGGGGATGTATGAGCCTGACACGTCGCAGAAGTTCGAGATCATCGCGGGTGAACTCACGCAGGCGAAGTACTTCGTCATCTACAGCAACCGGCTCTACGCCACGCTGCCGCGCCTGCCTGACCGCTACCCGCTCAGCACAAAGTTCTACGCCGCGCTCTTCGACGGCTCGCTGGGCTACGAGCTTGTATTTACCGGACAGAAGGAGCGCTCATTCCTGGGAGTGACGTACCGGGACGACCCATTCGCGCGCACCACGCCTGAAGTCGCGCCGCCCGTCGCCTGGCGACCGCCGACCGGCGAGCTGGCGACGTTCGACTTCGGTTGGGCAGACGAGAGCTTTACGGTCTACGAGCACCCGGTTTCGTTTGTCTTCCGCAACACCGGCAGCGTCTCGGAATTCGACATGCTGGTCGCGATAGGCGGCTTCCAGTCGACACCAATCTCTGACACTTCACGACAACTGGGGTTGCAACTGTCAGCTGAGGACGCAGCCATTCAGCAGGCGGGTGGCTCTTGGAATGACATCTTCTTCGCCAGGGACGTGCCAGTAGGCGTAGCTGTCATCCTGTGGCTGGTCGCGGTACAGGTCATTGCCCTCGCCGCGCTGCCGCTCGCGTTCACGCTCTTCAGGTCGCTGCCAGACCGCGGCTACCTGTTAGCGAAGCCTCTGGGCATCCTGCTCGCCGCGGTCGTCGCGTGGCTACTGGCGAGCCTGCGCCTGGTCGAATTCAGCGCGTGGTCGGTCGCCTTCGGGGTGCTGGTAGTTGCCACGGCCTCAGTGGTCGCGCTGCAATTTAACAGGGCCGAGTTCACAGCATTCTTGCGACAGCACAAGAAGTCCATCCTGTTTGCGGAAGCCGTATTCCTCGCTGCATTCCTGTTGTTTCTGGCCGTCCGGTTCGCCAATCCTGACCTCTGGCACCCATACCGGGGCGGCGAGAAGCCTATGGACCTCGCGTACCTGACCGCGGTCACGCGGTCGACGGTCATGCCACCGTACGACCCGTGGTTCTCGGGCGGATACCTGAACTACTACTACTTCGGGCAGTTCATCACCGCCTCGCTCATAAGGCTGACAGGCATCGAAATACAGGTCGCCTATAACCTGGCTGTGCCACTGTTCTTTGCTCTGACAGCAGGCGCGGCGTTTTCGGTCGTCTACAACCTTGCCGAACTAACCCGCCGGGCGCGAGGTCTGGTCATCACAGGCATATCGCGGTCAGCCGTCACAGCGGGACTGCTCGCTGTCGCGCTTGTGGCTGTGGCCGGCAATATTGATGGACTCGTGCAGCTATGGCAGAACACGGTGGGCAACATGGCGGACGCGAATGGAGTGTTCTCATTCGACTTCTGGCGAAGCTCGCGCATGATGCCTCCCGACCCGCCCGGGAACGAGATCACGGAGTTCCCCTTCTTCACTTTCCTGTTTGCGGACCTGCATGCGCACCTGATCGCCATCCCGTTCGCGCTCCTCGCGCTGGGACTGACGCTGGCCGTGTTTGTGCGCGCAGGACAGGGCAGGCCGCGCGTCGAAACGTGGCTGACGCTTGGCGTGCTGGGTGTCGTGACGGGCGCGCTCCGGGTGATCAACACGTGGGACTTCCCGACCTCAATGGTGATCGCGCTGCTGCTTATCGGTGCAGGGGAAATGCTCGCGAAGCCGCTCCGGCCCGTCGCCGCCGTTGTTAAGACAGTTGTGAAGGTGCTGTTCGTGGCCGCTGTTGGGTATGTCGTATTCCTGCCGTTCCACCGCAACTTCGAACTGTTCAACAACGGCGTGATCCGCAGCCTGACGGTGACCGAGGTCTGGCGCTATTTCTACATTCATAGCCTGTTCCTGTTCGTGCTCCTGAGCTGGGCGTTCTTCGAACTGCGCGACGGCGGCGGACTACGTGCGGCTCTCGACTGGTTCACATCGCGATGGAACGGCGACTGGCTGATCGTCGCGGCCATTGCTCTCTGCGCGCTGCCTGTGACTCTTGCCGCCGCGGGCTTCGGCACGGTTGCGTTGACGGTTACGGTCGCTGTGGGCGTGACGCTCGCCGCGATTGCCGCCGCAGCGTCCGGCAAGTCGCACTGGCGATATGTCATACCGGCTGCGGTACTGAGCGCAGTTGCGCTGTTGATCGGCGCGGCGGTCGACCTGACGACGGTCAAGGGCGACATCGACCGCATGAACACTGTGTTCAAGTTCTACCTGCACGCCTGGGTGCTATTCGGCCTCGCGAGCGCCTACTTCCTGTGGCTCATGGCTACCGACGGACGCCTCTCGCTCAGAAGCCATCCCACGCTTGTCTCCTCCCCCTCGATGGGGGAGGGCAAGGGAGAGGGTGCAATGTCTGGCCCTCTGAACTTGGAAGCGGGTTCGGGTGAGGGACGCGCGCGCATGGCGAACACCAGTCTGACTTCGCCGGTCGCAGACGCAGAACTGCGTCATTCCGAGCGAGCCGCAGCGACGAGGAGTCTTGGGCGGGGCCGTCTCTCCCCCGCTCGAATCGTCTGGCTTGGCGTACTCGTCGCACTCCTCTTCGGCGTAATGGTCTACCCGGTGCTCGGCACAAAGATCCGTGTAGCCGACCGCTTCGATACTGGCTTCACCGGCCTCGACGGCATGGAGTACATGGAACTCGCATTGCAGAACGAGAAAGACGTCCGACTCGACGTCGCGCTCGACCGCGCTGGCATCGAATGGCTCCGCGAGAGCGTCGAAGGTTCACCCGTCATCGTCGAAGGGCTGACGGACCAGTACCACTGGGGCGGCCGGATATCTGTTTACACAGGGCTGCCCGCGGTCATCGGCTGGGACTGGCACCAGCGGCAGCAGCGCGTCGACTACGACTGGGCAGTCACGCAGCGGCGAGCCGAAGTCAACAACTTCTACACGACCACGTCACCGACGATCGCGTTGAACTTCCTCGAAAGCTACGGCGTGCGGTACGTCTACGTTGGCGAACTGGAGCGCGTCTACTATCCGGCTGAGGGCATCGCCAAGCTGGCGACGTTGCAGGACCGCGGCCTGCATGTCGTGTACGCCAGCGGCCCCGTCACCATATATGAGTACCGGCCAGGCACGGTCGGCGTCGCCGCGGTGCGGTAACCTCTGCTACCCCGTCACTTCTGGCACGATCAGGCCGTAGTCGTCGTCCTGCCGCAGGTACACGACATTTATCTGGCGCGTGTCCTTGTTCAGAAATACGAAGAAGTTATGACCGAGCAGGTCCATCTGCGCCGCCGCGTCTTCGACCGACATCGGCGTCACAGGGTGCTGCTTCGTCTTGACGACGCGCCCGTCCGCCATGGGTTCGACAGATTTCGCGACCGGTTCCGGGGCCTCGACGAAGTGTTCGAGTATCTCCTGCTGGAACCTCGACGCCCCCTTCCGCCTGCGCTCGAACCTTGACTTGTACTTCTGGATACGCCCGTCGAGCGTCGCCTCGACCTCGTCTATCGCCGCATAAGGCGTTACGCCTCGCTCTTCGCTGCGGATCATGCCGCCCTTTAGCCGGATCGTTACCTCGGCAATGTAGCGCTGGTCCTCTTGCCGGGCGCCCTCCTTGCGGATCTCGAGCTGTACCGGAGCGGACTCTTTGAACCGGCGGTCCAGCTTGGCGAGCCGCTTGACCGCGTAGTCCTTGATGGCATCTGTCAGCGTGGTGTTCTTGGCGACGAACGTGAGCTCCACATTGCCTCCTTCGTGTGCGGTTGTTGATGCGGTAATGCGACTATGAGAACCTTAGCCCAATTTTAGGCGCAGAACTCGCTTGTGGGGTCAAGCGGTTGTGAGGAGTCCATGCCAGCTTTGCCGACGCGCCAACTGGTGAATGCCGCCCTCGACCTCGTCTTCCCGTCCCGCTGCGTCGCCTGTGGGGCAGCGGACTCGCTATTTTTGCGCCCGCTGTTCTACAGACTCCCCGAAGATGGACGGCCCCGCCTGCCGGTACTGTGCGCTGCCGCTCGGCTCCGGCGACACATGCACGAGCTGCCGGATAGACAGGCCGCCGCTGGACAGGCTTATCGCCGCGTACCAGTTCGACGGCGCGGTCAGGCACGCTGTGCATGCTCTGAAGTACCGCGACCTGCGAGCGTTGGGTCCGGTGCTGGGCAGGACGATGGCCGCGCTGCCGCAGGTGGCGCGCCTCGAGATCGACACGGTTGTGCCCGTGCCTCTGCACTGGCGCAGGCTACGGACGCGCGGCTATAACCAACCATGCAGGGCTGCTGGCCGCTGAGATAGGCCTCGTACTCGCACTGCCGGTGGAGGAAGACTTGCTCAAGCGGGAACGCAACACACCGCCGCAGGCCAGGGCAGCAGATGAGGGCGAGCGGACGCGGCAGGTCGCGGGTGCGTTTGCGGCGGACAGTGCCGTGGCAGGTAAACGCGTGCTTCTCGTGGACGACGTCGCGACGACGTGCAGCACACTCAATGCCTGCGCATCGGCGCTCAAGTCCGCAGGTGCGTCGCGTGTCTACGGGCTCGTACTGGCGCGCGATATCTGAACTATGCCCTACGGCAAGTCAATCCTTCCGCGCTTCGTCAACGGGTTGCAACGCGCAAGCCGCCAGACCGTTTTTGCAGTCGCCCGGATGAAGTCGTGCTTGCGGTACGACGCCAGGGCATACTCCGAGCACGACGGCTCTAACCGACAGCTGGAGTTGAGGCGGTGCGACACGCGGGTCTTGTACGTTACGATGAACCGTTCGGCGAAGCGCGACGGCGCAGAGAGACGCCGGCCAGCAGAGGTGCCGACCGGCGTCTCGTCTGTCGCAGCTATTTCAGCCACCGAGTTCACTTCGCCTTACTTCCTCTTCGTATTAAATTATGAGCGACGCCCGAAGCTCGTCATTTGACTTCGGACTTCTCCCTCACCCTCGCCCTCTCCCGCTGGGAGAGGGGACCTGGAAGACTACTTCGCCGACTTCTCCTTCTTCACGCGCCCACCCCATAGCGAGCGCGTTAGCGTGGGTAGCCCGATGCCGACCAGCAAGCCGATCACTAGCGAGATGATCGTCACGTTCAGCGTCGGGTAGACCATACCGGCCTGCTGCATGACCACGAGCCCGCCAAGTGCGCCTACGACGCCAGCGCCCATTGCAAGAACCGAGAACCTCCACCGGAGTTTCTTGCCGCCAGGTGCCGAGGGTGCGGAAGATGGCGGCGTCGACGGAACGACTGGCTTTGCTCCGGCGCCGGTCCCCATCGCTGCGAAAGTCAGTAACACTGCCTGAACTGCCAGTACAGGGCAACTGCATGTATTGTTCTGGGCAGCTTGATTTGCCAGATATTGTTGATATTGCTGTTGACTTTGCCACGCCGAGTACGCGAGCGCTGCGGCGCCTGCCGCAGCCAACGCGATCCCGGTAAGTCCCACGGCCGTAAAAAGTCCACTTCCTGTCACGTTCACGAATGCGTAAGCCTGGCAGGTCGTACCGTCGAACATCTCGATCTCGGCGTTGACTTTGTAAAGACCAGCCGAAAATGCCGCGTAGTCGCTTACTGCGACAGTATCGGAGAAGGAATTGTCCGTCCCGTCGTCATCCCCTTCCGTTACGGTCCACTTGATGGCGGCGAACTCCAGCCCGGCCGAGTGGTAGACAATCGGTTTCGGGCCTGTACCAACCACGGCCACGTCGCTGTCGATATCTACGTCCAGCGCAGTTCCCGGCGTATCGATGACGTTCGCACTCTGGCCGTTTAGCGTGGCCGTGCACCCGGGCGTCACGTCTGCGCTGGCAGGCGACGAGAACACCGCAGTGCAAAGTACGGCGACGAATACCGCAATAACCGTCGCCGAGCTTACGACTCCGAGCTTCATGTCAGCACTCCTTTTGAAATGGGCATAGCGCTGCCGTGCATTTTGGCGGTATTAGAGCATTGGCGAGTCGGCGCGTCAAACCGACCAACTGGAAAAATGAAGCCATCTGCTTGAATGTGACGTTGAAGAGTTACTCGGTGGCCGCCAGGCCACTCATTTTTGTCACCGAACTAGCGGTTATCCAGAAATACGTTCTGCGAACCGCGAAACGGATCCTGAAACGAGTTAGCTCTGTTGACACTATCCCTTCTCCCGCCGGGAGAAGGTTAGGATGCGGGGCTCCGAAAACTAGCCTACCCCTCACCCCGGC
>SXGR01302585.1_pt1 | contig 23833 bp, 26 predicted proteins | sample 3174711 | NCBI WGS metagenome assembly SXGR01 (sample SAMN11356860, study PRJNA531348) | freshwater metagenome | isolation source: freshwater sample F1-60 | place: China: Fuxian Lake, Yuxi | collected 2017-12-25 | reverse complement strand
GGACTATGACGGGGATGGCCGCCTTGACCTTTTTGTCCCCAACTACCACATGGGCGGAAACCGCACTTCCATTCCTTCGTTCCTTTTCTGGGGGAGCGAGAACGGGTTCTCTGAACTCAACCGCGCCAACCTCGCGGTCGATTCCGGCCACGGGTCACTCTCGGCGGATTTCAATCAGGACGGGCTGATCGACCTCGCGATCTCGAATCACGCCACCGAGGAAACGCACCTCACGCAATCCCGTGTCTACTACAACGACCGCAACCGGTTTGCCCAGCCACAACTCGCTCGCTTGCCCACCGTGGGCAGCCACTACATGTATCGGGCCGAGGTGGGGCACATTTACGATCGCTCCTACCGCCAGAACTATACTTCCCGGATCTTCCGCTGGAGCGATGCGCGCACTGGCGGTTCTCTCGCCGTGCGCGCTCACGCTCCCGGTGGAAGCCGGTTGCGGTGGTATGTGCGCTCTGCTCCCGCTGAAGCGGAATTGGCTGGGAGCCGCTGGATCGAAGTGCCGGCAGCCGGCACACGGTTCGCCGTTGCCGCGCAGGACCGCTGCCTGCAGTACCGGGCGGAGTTTGTATCGGACAACGGGGACCGATACCCGGTGGTGGACAGCGTACAGGTTCGCCTGGACTAACGCGCGCTATTTCGACTCCCTGAGGAGTTCACTCCGGGAAACCCCGATCACGTATTGAAAATGACTAACGCTTGCCGCCGCGCCCAGCCCCGGGTCGCCCGCGCCAGGGTCGAATCGCGCCTGCACCCGATAGTGCAGGTGGATGTCGGTTTCCCCCGCAAACTGGCTGGCCAAGTCGACGCGCGCTTCTCCGGCGTCGTCGGTGACCGCGGTCATCTCCGCCGGCTCGGGACGCGAACGCCGCGTGATGGTGAACTTCACGCTACGGCCGGCCAGCGGGCGCTCCCCGGCGCGGAGCGTCGCGCGGAAGATGTGCGTGTACCGCTCCTTGGTTTCGTCCAACTCCCGAGTCAGCAACAACTGAGTCGGCTCGGGCATGCTGCCCCCCAGGCGAAAGCTATGCGCGCCGACCCACAGATCGTGCTTGCCAAAAGCAACGTCACCCCCGCCACCGTGCCAGGCGCAAAACAGCCGGCCATCGGCCAGCAGCGTGATGAACGGCTGATAACCCGCTTTGGGCAATCCCGCGATCTGATGCCAATTGGCGCCTTCGTCCTTCGAGGCGAAGTAGCCGCCACCCCGGACCGCGCCCACCAGCACACCGGAGTCCGCAAGAACCACGGTCTCGGGAACCCTCCCGGATTCGACGTCAAACAGCGGACTGGGAACCCAGCCGAACCGCGTGCGCCGCACATACTGCCGCGCCTGCGCTCCCCCTTGCACAGTGGAATTCAACACCAGCAGGTCACCGGAACGAAGCTCGATGAAATCCGGTTCCCAGGCCTCGCCAACCCCGGGCAACACGGGCAGGGGGGAACTCCAGGTCTGGCCGCCGTCGCGTGAAAAGAACAGCGAGGGAGTGGCCTCAAATCGCACCTGCGGCCGCTTGACCTGCCGGCCCGCGCGTTCCGTTCCAGGTCCCCAGGGAGTGGTGACGCTGGCGAGTTGCGCCAGTGTGCCGTCACGCAGGAGCCGCAGGCGGTGCGGGCTGCCCGAGCCGTTGTGCCCTTCGAAGCCGGACCGTTGCCGTGGGTGATGATCAGCTCGTTGCCCAGCGTCATCAGCGGTACCAGCGCGCGGCCCATGGCCAGCGCGATGTCGATCTGCTCTTCCGGCGTCCCTTTGATCGTCTCGGGATGGATGGCGTTGCCACCGATCGCGATCAGCAAGCGGTCGGGTATCGCGCGGAAATCACTCATGGTTCTGTGGGGAGCGTATCGGGTTCCGAGGTCGCGAGCGAGAGCGCATGGACGCTGCATTTACCATGAACCGAGGAAAGGAGTCGGCGACCGGCGATTCGTTCCTTGCCCGGCGCGCATCGCCAGCGATTGCAACGGATCAGAATGCAATTGTCCCAGATTCTATCCACATATCCACATAGTTAACGGGCGTGAGTGCGTGGCGAATCATGCTTATCAGCCTTTGATTCAAGCAATTATACCGGACTCTAGGATGAATCATCCTGAATCGGGAACCTCATCCCATCCCCATTTTTCGTGCCTTGACCCGCCTTCAAACGAATCGGCATCATCCGTGTGCGCCTGCGAAATTCTGGGGTCAGAAGGGTTCGCGGGTGTGGCTCGCTGAGGATTCTCCGCGCGCCGGTGCGGGAAGAAAAACAAAAAGCCGCGCTGTCATGCCGTCAGGGTCTGGGGTTGGGGGGTTTATTGCAGCGTATCGGCCATCTCGTCGGGCGGGTCTTCCGCGAACGTGAGATCATTCTCCGCTCCAACGTCGGCGTGCGGTATGTGCCGCTGTCGCCCGGTGTGCAGCGTGGTCTTGCCGCGGCCACTCTTCTGGCGCTGGTTGGTGCGGCGTGGACCCTGGCCGGCCACCATCAGGCGTGGCGCCTGGTCGATATCAAGAATGGCGAAGTTACCCGCGTGGAGGAGGCGTACCGCCTCGCCATCGACAGTCTCGGCGCTGCGGTCGATGGGGCCACCGAGGCGGGCCGTGCCGAGGGCGCATCGGCCATCCTCTCGTTGGTCGCGCAGAACGAAAGCCTGCAGCGTCATCTGGGCGAGGTGGAGAAGCGGCTGGCGGCGGCCGAGACCGAGCGTGAGCGCGCCTCGTCGGTGCATGAGCAGCTGATCGACCGTTTGCAGTTGCTGGATCGCCAGGTCCGCTCCGTCGCCTCGAAGAACGTCGAGCTGGGCGCGGTCGTCACTACGCTCGAGCAGCATCTGACCGATGCCATGGGCGAGCGCGGCCGGCTGGCGGTCGAGCGTGACCGGCTGGCGCGCGAGCGCAATGCGCTCAAGGCCGAGATCCAGGAGCTCGAGCGGCGCCAGGGTACGCTGACCACGACACACGAGCAGACCGTGGCCCAGCTTGCCGAGAAGACCCAGGTCGGCATCGAAGGGTTGAAGCGGCTGATCGGCCGCACGGGTGTCGATGCCGATCGCATCCTGGCCACGCATCTGTCGGGCGGGCAGGGCGGTCCCTTCGTCGCTGCCACCGGGGGCGACAAGGTCCAGGCCAACCTGGTCGGACTGGGTTCCCAGATCGGGCGGCTGGAGGAGATGCGCAAGCTGCTGCGCTCCCTGCCGGTCGGCGCTCCGCTTGAGAACTACAACATGATGAGCCCGTTCGGCGTGCGCCGCGACCCCTTCACCGGCCAGCTGGCGATGCATAGCGGCCTCGACCTGTCGGCGCCGGCGCGTACGCCGGTCCAGGCTACCGCAGGCGGCACGGTACTGACCGCCGGCTGGAACGGCGAGTTTGGGAATTTGGTCGAGATCGATCATGGCTACGGCCTGATCACTCGCTACGGACATCTGTCGCGTATCCATGTTAAAGTCGGGCAGCGGGTGGCCTCGCATCACGCGGTTGGGCTCGTCGGTACGACGGGGCGCAGCACCGGGCCACACGTCCATTACGAGGTTCTGGTGGACGGCAAGAACCTCAATCCGGCGAAGTTCCTGGAGGCAGCGAGATATGTTTCGAAAAGCCAATAGCTCGCGCGACCATACCGACGGTGCGGGGAGGCAGGGCAGCATGCCGACGATCATCGGCGCGGATTTCCGCGTCAAAGGCGACATCTCGTGCGAGGGCGATATCCAGCTCGAAGGCACGGTCGAGGGAAACATCAAGAGCCTGCGGCTGACGGTGGGTCCCAGCGGCACGGTGCACGGCGACGTCAACGCTGAATCGGTGCGCGTGCAGGGCAAGATCACCGGCACGATCCGCGCCAAGAGCGTCGAGCTTGCCGGCTCGGGTCACGTCACCGGCGACATCCTGCACGAGGCGCTGATCGTCGAGAACGGTGTTTTCCTCAACGGCCATGTCCGGCGCCTGACGGCGTCCGAGATCCTCGCCGAGGCGGAAGCCCGCGACGCGGCCAAGCAGGCCCGGGAAGTCGCGGCGAAGTCCGAGGAAGCCAAGCCCGACCTGCAGGTCGTGTCGGGCGGGCGCTAGGACTTCAACTCAAAAGGAGCGCGGGCGCCTAGGCGTCCCGCGCTTTTTTTATGGCGACATCCCCGGACAAAGACGCATCGGTGGCGGTCAGCGAGGCCAGGCTGTGGCAGCGCCATTGCGAGATGGCGAAACTCGGCGCCACGGCGAAGGGCGGGGTCAACCGGCAGGCGCTCTCGGCCGAGGATATCGCCGCCCGCAAGCTGCTGGCCTCGTGGGCCACGTCGCGCGGCTTCTCCGTGTCGACGGACGCCATCGGCAACCTGTTCGTCCGCCGCGCCGGCGAGCAGAACGACGCAGCGCCCGTGATGACCGGCTCGCATATGGACAGCCAGCCGACGGGCGGCCGCTGCGACGGGATCTACGGTGTGCTGGCCGGTTTCGAGGTGCTCGAGGCCCTGGAGGATGCCGGCATCCGCACGCGCCGGCCGGTCGAGGTCGTGGCCTGGATGAACGAAGAGGGCAGCCGCTTTCCCGTCGGCGCCATGGGTTCGGCGGTGTTCGCCGGGCGACTGGCGCTCGACAAGGCGCTGGCGGTCCGCGATCCCAAAGGTGTGACGGTGGCCGCGGCCCTCGCGGAGACGCTGGCGGCGGCTCCCGTACCCCGGCGCGACGGGCTCGGTGGCCCGGTCGCCGCCTATCTCGAGACCCATATCGAGCAGGGGCCGCGCCTCGAGGCCGGCCGCAAGACGATCGGCGTGGTCACCGGCATCCAGGGCTCGCGGCGCTACGCGGTCGAGGTGACCGGCGAAGAGGCGCATGCCGGCACGACGCCGCGCGCCGCGCGCACGGATGCGCTGTCGGCGGCGGTGGCCATCGTCTCGGCCCTGGAGAAGCTGATGGAGGACCCGACCGACACCGTGCGCTTCACGGTCGGCCGCTTCGAGGTCTTTCCCGGCTCGCCCAACACGGTGCCGGGGCGGGTCTATTTCACCATTGACTTCCGCCATCCCGATCTCGCCGTGCTTGACGAGCGCGGCGGCCGCATCGCCGCCGTGGCCGCTGCTCATGCGCGCGGCTGCGCGGTGAGCGTCGGCCCGCTCACCGATGTGCCGCCGACGATCTTCGCGGCGCCGGTTGTCGATCTGGTGCGCGACTGCACGGCGAGGCTGGGCCTGCCGCACATGGACATGCCGTCGGGGGCGGGGCACGACGCCATGCATATCGCCACGCTCTGTCCGGCCGGGATGATCTTCGTACCCTGCGAGCGCGGCATCAGCCACAACGAGGCCGAGAACGCCACGCCGTCCGATCTCGCCGCAGGATGTCGGGTGCTGGCCGAGGCGCTGACCACGCTGGCCAGCCGCTAGAAGTCAGGGTTCTGTCCCGTCGCGACGGAAGAGCACGCCGCAGACGGTGATCATGTCGACCGTGCGGCCGTCGCTGGCGAACGGACAGACCAGGTTCTCGGCCGTTTGATGTTCGCGGTGGCGGATCGCCAGGACCGGCCCCTTGCGATAGCTCAGCACACCACGTTCGGTGGCATGCTGCAGACGGGTATAGCCAAGCTCGGTCTGCGGCGTACGCGGCCGCACCTCGTCGTACCAGCGGCCCGTGGGATCATGGCCGTAGAGCTCCGCCTCCTTGGTGCCGACCAGCCGGTAGCGGTAGCGCAGCGGCACACGCTGCACATCCAGAAGGATCAGCCTCGGAAGGGCGACGGGGATGGCAAAGGGATCGAAATGCTGGCGTCCGGGCAGCAGACCTTGCGGCGCGATGCTGCAGAAATAGGCGTAGTAGTCCCGCAGGGTGGAATGCCAGGCCGACGGGTCCGTCGGTTGCGGCGGTTCGCGGGAGTAGTCGAGAACCTGCAATCGTAATCTCCTGCCCAAGCCGATGCTAACACGTCCCGGCTCGGTGGCGCAGGTCGCTGATCGGGATCAGCTCAGGCCCTGGTCGCGCATCACGGTTTCGGTCATGGCGCGGAGCTCCGGCGTATCGGGCGGCACCTCGTAGGCGCAGGTGTCGCAGGGCTTCTCCTTCTTGCCGAAGGTCACGAGGCCGCGGCGCCAGTCCGCCAGCGGAGAGTTGGCATAGGCGTCGAAGAGCGAGCGGCCGCTGGCCAGCCGGTCGACGACATAAGGCTGGTGGCGCGGCTCGTCGGAGCGGATGTTGCAGCACGGCACGACGGAGCCGTCATAGTCGATGTAGAGGTGACGGAAGACAATGAAGCAGGGCGCCGTGCGCTCGTAGACCTCCGGCAGGGCAATGGTCTGCCCGCGATCGACACCGATCGCGTCGAAATTCCGCGCATCGAACGTCACCTCCATGCCGGGATACTGGATCTCCACCAGGTAGCGGACATTCGCTTCGGCGATCTTTGTCCGGTGAGGCAGGCCGAGATCGTTGATCCGGCGGGAGAGGCGCTTGCGCATGGCCTCGTCCTCGAAATGCTCGTCGTTGCCGAGATAGACTTGGACCTTGAGGCGGTCCAGACCGGCCTCCTTGAGGTCCTTGAGGTAGTCCTGGTCGAGATAGTCGCCGTTGGTGTGCGTCGACAGGGTAGCCTTGGGAAGATGCTCGCGAGCCTGGCGGATGCGCGTCAGGATGATGCGGTCGGCCAGCGGCTCGTTGTAGCGGCTGTAGGTGATGACGCCGCTGTAGTCGATGCTCGCGAGGTCGGCGAGAATGCGGAGATAGAGTCCCTCATCCATGTACTTGTTGGTGCCGCGCCGGTCGATATAGGAGTTCGGGCAGAACCAGCAGGTGCGGTTGCAGTAGGTGAAGGCCTCGATCTCCACCTGGGTGATCGAGTTCTTGAACAGCTGCCGCGCCGCGTCCGCGGAGAGCGAACGGGAGAAGTGCTCGGGCCGGATGACCAGCGACATCGCACCGGTGTACGCCACCCCCCGGAGGGGATAAAGGCAAAAAAAGAGGCGGCCCTTCGGCCGCCTCTCGAACCGCGAAGGCGGGTTGTTCTAGAGCTTCCGCTCGGCCGCCGGCGGCAGGAAGCTGGCGTTGAAGACATCGCCCGGCGCCAGCTTGCGCGGCAGGGCGAAGCCCTCCGTCGCTAGGTCGATGTTCTTGGCCAGGCGGGCCGCGTCGACGCCGCCCATGCCGTTCCTGATGACATCGGGGGTCATGACGAAGCCCTTGAGTGCCAGCTGCAGACGCTCCAGCTCCAGCGCCTCGTTGATCAGCGGCTCGCGCTTCTTGAGCGCGGCGATGGCCGAGGCCGGATCCTTGGCGGCGTCCTGCCAGGCCTTGATCGAGGCCTTGACGAAACCGGCAACCGCCTTGGGATTGTTCTTCACCAGATCCGGAGAGGCGATCACGGTGTTCGAGTAGAGATCGAGCCCGTAGTCGCTGTACATGAAGACCTGGATGTCGTTCTCCGGCACACCGAGGCCCTTGAGCGCCATCACGGCCGTGAAGCTGAAGGCCGAGATCGCGTCGGTCTCGTTGCGGGCCAGCATCGGCTCGCGCAGCTGCGGGGCGACGTTCGACCATTCGACCTTGGCGGGATCGATGCCGTTGGTCTTGGCGAAGAGGCTGAACAGGCGGAAGCCGGCATCGAAGGACGGTGCGGCAGCCTTCTTGCCCATCAGGTCCGTGGGCTTGCTGATGTTCTTGCTCTTGCGCGACAGGATGGCGAACGGCGCCTTGTCGTAGACCATCATCACCGCCGGGATTTCCTTGCCCGGGTTCTTGGCATTGAACTCGATGAGGGCGTTGAGATCGCCGAAGCCGATCTCGTAGACGCCGCTGGCCACGCGGCCGATCGTGTCGGCCGAGCCGCGGCCGGCGTCGAGCGCCGTCAGGTTGACACCCTCGGCCTTGTAGTAGCCTTTGTCGTCCGCCAGGAAGAACGGTGCCTGCGGCCCCTGCAGCACGAAATCGAGCGAAAACTTGATGTTGGTTTGCGCCGTGGCCGGCGCAGCAAGCACCAGCGTGGCCGCGGCCGCGAGGCCCAGCGAGAACCTGGACAGAACTGACATGAACATCTCCCTGTTGAACAGACGCCGCCGGTGCGGGACCGCGGCCAAACCCCACTGGCGCTTCCGTTCCGGGAAAATGCGCCGTTGCGAAAGTATCCCGGCTTGGGCGGAGGGGGTCAACCGGCCGCGCCGAGGCTGTGGATAAGTGCCCGCGCACATGCCCTAAAACAAAGCAACTTCCGGGCCATGGGGCATGCAGCACGCGGTAAAAAAAGACCCTGCTTGTTCTTGGCAAAACCGGATCGACCGATAATCTCCGCCGCTACAACCGACGGTTTTTCGGAGGAACAATGAGCTCGACGAAGCGAATTCTTCTGGTCCTGGCGGCTCTCGTCGCCGCTGCGCCGGCCTACGCTGCCTACCCGGAGCGGCCGGTCACCATCATCGTGCCGTTTCCGCCCGGCGGCGCCACGGACAACACGGCGCGAATCATGTCGACCAAGCTCAACGAGTACCTGGGCGGGCCGGTGGTCATCGACAACCGTGCGGGAGCCAATGGCGGGATCGGGGCCGGGATGCTGGCCCGCGCCAAGCCCGACGGTTACACCATCCTGGTCGGCTCGATCGGCGTCTTCTCGATCAATCCGGTGCTTTACAAGGAGCTGCAGTACCACCCGCAGAAGGATTTCGACCTGCTGACCGTCGCGGTGCGCACCCCCAACGTGCTGGTGACCCGCCCCAACTTCCCGGCGAAGAACGTGGCCGAGCTGGTCGACTACCTGAAGAAGAACCCCGACAAGGTCTCCTTCGCCTCGTCCGGCATCGGTTCCTCCGATCATCTGACCGCCGCCCTGTTCTGGCAGAAGACCGGCACCATCGGCGTGCATGTGCCGTATCGCGGCGGCGGCCCCGCCGTGCAGGACCTGATGGGCGGCCATGCCGATGTCTCGTTCCAGAACCTCGGCACCGTGGCCAACCACGTCCGCGCCGACAAGATGAAGATGCTGGGCGTTACGGCGGAGAAGCGTGAGCCGGGCTGGGACTATCCGACCATGGGCGAGGCCGGGGTGCGCGACCTCGTCGTCTACTCCTGGCAGGCGGTGGCGGCACCGAAGGGACTGCCGGCAGACGTCAAGGCGAAGCTCGACACGGCTCTCTCGCAGACCCTCAGGGATCCGGACGTGAAGAAGCGGCTGGAGGATATCGGCTTCGAGGTCGTCGCCAACACCAGCGCCCAGTTCGGCGAGTTCCTGGCCGGCGAGCTGGCGCGCTGGAAGACCGTCATCGAGGTTGGCAAGATCACCGCCGATCCGTAATAAGGGCGGATGCCGCTGACGCTCGCCGAGATCAACGCTCTCGACGTTCCGGCCTTTGTCACCCGCCTCGGCCATGTGTTCGAGCATGCGCCGTGGGTGGCAGAGCGCACGGGCGCGCGGCGACCCTTCGCCAGCCGGGACGATCTGCACCGCGCCATGCTGGCGGTGATCGCCGAGGCCAGCGAGGCCGAGCGCCTGGCGCTGCTGCGGGGACATCCCGATCTCGCCGGCCGGGCGGCCATCGCCGGCGACCTGACGGCGGATTCCAGGAAGGAGCAGGCGGGCGCCGGCCTCGATCGCCTGAGCCGCGAGGAGTACGAGCGCTTCCACGCCCTCAACAGCGCCTACACCACGAAGTTCGGCTTTCCCTTCATTTTCGCGGTGAAAGGCAAGACCAAGGACGACATCCTCGCGGCCTATGCGGCGCGCGTCGGCAACGACCGCGCCACCGAGCTGCGGACGGCGCTGGAGCAGGTGGGCCGCATCGGCGGCTTCCGGCTGGCTGACGCCGTGGTAGGCTGAGCCGATGGGGCGGTTGACGACTCACGTACTCGATACGGCACGCGGCATGCCGGCCGTGGGACTTGCCATCGAGCTTTTCTCACTGGGTGGTGAACGGCGACGGATAGCGGCGGCCGTGACCAACAAGGACGGTCGCTGCGACGCTCCTCTGCTCGAGGGTGGCGATCTCGTCACGGGATCCTACGAACTGGTCTTCGCAGTCGGGCCTTATTTCCGGGCCGCCGGCGTTGCCACCAGCAGCCCGCCCTTCCTCGATCTGGTACCGATCCGCTTCCAGGTCGCCGACCCGGCGGCACATTATCACGTGCCGCTGCTGGTCTCGCCTTTCGGCTACACGACTTATAGAGGCAGCTAGACGCGCAGCGTGTCGCGCAGCGGCGGGGCGCTGCGGCTGTCCGGGAACACCACGCGCTCGACCCCGTCGGCCGGCAGGCCGAGATGGTCGATGAGCAGCCCCTTCATCAGCGAGCGGAGATCGAGGGTCGGCACGAGGTCGCGTCCCTCGTAGAGCTGGCTGGTTCCGAGACCCGGCCAGCGGGCGATGACCCGGCCGCCGGTCACGGCGCCGCCGAGCAGGAACGCCGCGGCACCGGTGCCGTGATCGGTGCAGTTGGTGCCGTTGACGGCGACCGTGCGGCCGAACTCGGTCACCACGGCGATGGCCGTCTCGCGCCAGGCGCTGCCCAGAGCCGGTTTGAGGGCGGCCAGTCCCTCGCCGAGGTCGCGCAGACGGTTGGCCAGCTGGCCGTTGAGCACACCCTGGTTGGCGTGGGTATCCCAGCCGCCGAGCTCGATCACGGCGACGCGGGCACCGCCTTGTGCGGCCAGCAGGCGGCCGACAGCCTGGGCCGTGGCGCTGAGCGGCTGCGGGCGCGGAAAGCGGCCATACATGCGCTCGCCCGACATGCGGCCCTGGCCCTCGCGCGTATCGCCCAGCGCATTATCGGCCATCGCCTGGGCATGCAGGCCCTGCCGGAGGGCCGGCCCGAAGACGGCATCGCTGGCGTAGAGCACCGAGAGGCGGGACAGGAAATCGCTGTCGGCAGCCGGCATCTCCGGCGGCGCCCAGGACGCGACGGGCACCTCGCCGCGCAGGATCAGCGGCACCGACTGGCCGACGGCGAGTCCGATCCGCTCGCCGCCGATCAGTCCCAGCGCCCGGTTGAGCCAGCCGTCCTTGAGGTCACGCGCGCCGGTGACGCCGTTCTCGAGGATGTCCTGGCCGTCGAAATGGGAACGCGAGCGGTAGGGTGTCGCCACGGCGTGCAGGGCGGTCATCTCGCCGGCGCGATAGAGCGCATGCAGCGGCGAAAGGGAAGGATGAAGACCGAAGCGCCCGTCGAGGTCGAGGAGGCCGTCCTTCTCCGGCAGGGCGAGGGCGCCGCGCAGATGGCGATACTCGGCGTCGGTATAGGGTGGCACCGCGGCCAGACCGTCGAGCGCTCCGCGCAGGATGACCACCACCAGCCGGCGCTCGGTCGGGGCGCCGGCGACTGCGAATGCCGGGCCCAACGATCCGAGGAACGCTCCACAGCCCATGCCGCCCAGGATCGCGCGTCGCGTGAGCATGGCTACCTCCGCTGAAATTCCGGGCTGGCGAACAGGATCGCCATCGCTTCGCCCGCCGAGGGCGCACGCGCCACAGCCAATGCGGTCATCCGGCCAGCCACGGGTTCGATCGTCTCGGCGAAGAGCGCGTGGGGCGTGCGGATCGCCGCAAGACGCAGCCCCAGCGCCATCGACCACTCGGCCCGCCGCAATACGGCCTCGGGACCGATCCAGCGGTCGGCCGTGTCCGGCCAGCCGGAGGGTGACGGCGCCGCGAAGGAGGGTTGGCCCAGGGTTCGCAGCGTTCCAAGGATGGTCTCGCCGCCGCCGTTGAACTCGGTGGCACGCAGGGCGGCGACAACGAATTCGTGAGGTGTGCGGACCTTGGGCAGCGGCTCTGCCCAGGTCTCAGGCTGCTCGATGATGGCTTCCGTGACGGCGGCGAGGTTGCCGTCCGTCTCGCGGAACACGCGGCTCAGGCGCTCGATCGCCGCCTCCGGCGGCTGGTCGGCAATGAAGTGCCGGGCAAGCTTGGTCGCCAGGTGGCGCGCCGTGGCCGGGTGCCGGGCCAGCATGAGAAGAGCGTCTCTACCGTCATTCTCGCCACCATGACCAAAGCGTCGGCCGAGCAGCGTCTTGCCGCCCGGCTCGTGGATATCCGGGACGAAACGGAAGCCACCCGCACCCGGGTCTTCGGCACGAACCATTGTCCAGCCGGTCAGGATCTTGGCGAATTCCCGGACGTCGGTCTGGCTGTAGCCGCCCTCGACCCCGAGGGTGTGGAGTTCGAGGATTTCGCGCGCGAGATTCTCGTTGCGGCCGCGGCCGCGCCGCAGGCCGACGACGGAATTGGGTCCGATCGATTGCCCGTTGTCGAGATAGACCAGCATCGCCGGATGCCGGGCAACGGCGAGCAGCATGTCGGAAAAGCGGCCGAAAACATGGGGCCGGATCGCTTCACGTTCGAACGCTCCAGCGAGACCGAAGACCGGCGGCCGCTGCACCGAGACGGTGAAATGGTTGGCCCAGAACGCGACCAGCCGCTCCCGCAGGGGTGTCGTGCTCTCGATCTGGGTCCGCAGCCGTGCCGAGGCCTCGTCGCGGAATGTCTCACGAAAGGATTGGCGGATCAGGGCGGCGATGCCGGCGTCTCCGCGCTGCTGACGGGCGCGCAGGAAATCGCCCATACGCTCGGCGCCGGAGGGCAGGCCGGAAAAAGCGGGGAGAGAGGGTGCCGGAGCGGCGACCTGGCGTTTGAGCCAGCCGATCGGATCACGCCCCGCGGTCGAAAGCTCGCCGGGCCGTGGTCCCAGACCAAAACGGCTGACGGCAATGGCGGCTGCGGTGCTGCTCATGAGCGGGCCGGGGGATCAGTTGCCTGGCGGGCGCTCACGCTCGCCGCGCGGACGTCCGGCCGCCGCGATCCTGTGACGCGCTTCGGCAGGCAAGGCAGCCGCCACGTCGATCAGCGCTGCATGCATTGTGCTCTGGAATTCCTGGTTGCGCTCCCGCAGGTCGGCCATGGCCTTCTCCAGCTTCGGCCGGTCCAGCGGCTCGGCCGACATCAGCTCGACGGTGCGGCGACGAGCCTCGCGGAACTCGGTGCCGGTGGCGGAAAGACGCTGACGATGACGGTCGATCACTCTCTCGAAGGTCGCCCGGTCCGCGGTATCAAGCGCGCCCGCCATGCGGTCGAGCATCGCCTGAACCGGCCGTTCGCCACGCGGCGGGCCGCGATCCGCCATGACGGGCGAAGGGCCCATCCAGCGGCCGACAAACAGGCCACCGAGAAAGACGTTGACCGCGAGCGAGGCCGTGAGGGCCGCCGCCAGCCACTTTCCCGAGCGGGATTGGAATGTCACCACAGTGAGTCCTCCAGCACGGTCGTCGGCGACAGCGGATCGGGAATATCCGATCCGGCCGCGTAGCCCGTGCCTATGTTAAGCCCCGACCAGCCGACGATCAGCCCGGCCACCGCGGCGGCGGCCAGCGCCGTCCAGTTCGGCCAGCCCCAATTCACCCTGGCCGGGCGGGACAGGAGCAGAATATCGGCCGCCGGGATCCGGGCAATGATCCGTGACACCAGGGCCTCGGCCACCGGCCGCGGCGGCGGTGCCAGCGGGGCCGTGTCGAGCAGGGCATCGAGGTTGGCGGCGCCGTGCGCCAGGGCCCGCGCCTCGGCGGATTGCGCCAGGAGCTCGAGCGCAGCCACGCGGTCCTCCAGGGGCCAGCAATCGGGATCGGCGCCGTAGGCGTCGAGGATCTCCGCCAGGCGGGTCAGTGTGATCATGGCATGGTCCGCGTTTTGGGAAGGGGGATGACTGTGTCGGGAGCGAGGTCAGCGAGGGTTTCGCGCAGGGTTCGGCGAGCGCGCACGAGCAGTGATTCGAGCGCCCCGACGCTGATCCCGAGCACCTCGGAGGCTTCGATGTTGCTCATGCCGTCCCAGTGGCAGAGCGTCAACGCGGCGCGCTGACGTTCCGGCAGCGTCGAGAGCGCCGTGAGCACGCGGGTGCGCGTCTCGTCCTGTGCCACCGCTTCGAAGCCGCCGATGTCCGGCGAGGGCAGTTCCTCGGCGAGGTCGAGCGAGGACATGACCGGCTTGCGCCGGCGATCGATGCAGAGATTGACCACGACGCGCGTGAACCAGGTCGTGAAACGCGCGCCGCCGGGCAGGCTCTCGTCCCGCCATTCCGGGGCTTTCAGCCAGGTGCGCAAAAACGCTTCCTGCACGATCTCCTCCGCATCGCCGCGGTTTCCCGCGATACGCGTCGCCAGAGCGACGCCTCGCGGCAGATGCCGTTCGACCAGACGCGTATAGGCGGTCCGGTCCCCGCGTCCTGCGCGGCGCATCAAGTCGTCGTCGGATCCGTCGCGCATGGGGGTGTGTTCTTTAGTTTCACGGGCCAGGCACCCGCTTCCTGCGCTTTCCCGCCCGTTTACACCGTAGCAATAAAACGTGTGGCAGGCGAAGGCTATGCGCGGTGTCACAGGGGTCTATAGGTGGTAATATAATACCTATAACACCGACCCCGCTGCGGAGTGGTATGAGGTAGTCCGGCCTTCGGCCGAGGCAACGCCAGGACCGTCGATCCTTCATGAGCACATCCCCGCCCGGCCGAGCCGCCGCTTCGACGATCGCCGGCATCGTTCTTTTCCTGGGAGCCGGGCTGACCTTCACCGGGCTCGATACGATCGCGAAGTATCTGACTCGCGATTACTCGATCGTTCAGATCGCCTGGGCACGGTACACCTTCGCGGTCATCACCATGATGGCTCTGGTGCCACCGGCCTACCGGCGCCGGCCGCTGGCCTCCGCCTGGCCGACTCTGCAGATCCTGCGCGGCGGACTTCTCGCCGGCGTCACGCTGATGTTTTTTCTGGCCGTATCGCACCTGCCGCTGGCCGACGTCACCGCGGTCGGCTTTGCCACGCCGCTCATCGTCACGGCGTTGGGCGCGCTGGTGCTGGGGGAGACGGTGGGGGCGCGGCGCTGGATCGCCGTCTTCGTCGGCTTCTGCGGCGTGCTGATCATCGTGCGGCCGACCGCGACTGTGCACTGGGCGGTGTTCGTCACGCTGGCGATGGCGGCTGGCAACGCGGTGTTCCAGATCCTGACGCGGGTTGCCAGCCGCTATGACTCTCCGCATACCTCCGCGTCCTATACCGCCATCGTCGGAGCGGTCGTGCTGACGCTCGCCGCACCCTTCGTCTGGAAGTCACCGGATCTCATCGGCTGGATCCTGCATATGCTGATCGGACTGGCCGGCGGTGTCGGTCACTATCTCCTGGCCTCTGCCTACAACCAGGCCCCTGCCTCGACACTTGCCCCCTTCACCTATCTGCAGCTGGTCTGGATCACCATCGCCGGTCTGGTGGTCTTCGGCGATTTCCCGGACGGCTGGACGATTCTCGGGGCCGGTATCGTGGTGGCCAGTGGCATCTATGTGTTCTATCGCGAGGCCCGCCGGCGGCGAGAGACAGCCGGCTCCGGGAGCTGATCCTGGTTCGGGCAGCGTGGCCGTATAAGCCCAAAGGATGCTTGCGCGGCTCTGGCGATTGGCGAACACTTTCGCCGCAGGGGCCATCCATTGCGGAGGATTCATGTCTGTCTTGTTTCGTCTTACCCCGGCCGTCGCGGCGGTTTCCGGCCTGCTCGTCGCCTTTGGTGCAAGTCCGGCATGGTCTCAGGCCAAGGATCCGCCGGCCTGCGCGGCGATCAGTTTCCGCCCCGTGTTGCCGGATGCGACCGACGGTGAGCATGACGCGGGCGTCTATAAATCCCGCTTCGGCCGCATCGTGGTGAAGGGCGTGGTGCGCGGAGGGCGCGCCGAGAACCACTATGTGACGGTGAACAACAACCGGCCGGGCGCCGCGGGAACCCTGCCGGCCAGCGTCGCGGCGTGTGCGGCGGAGAAGAAGCTGCCCGCCCCGGGCCAGGCCTTGCCGGAGTCCTGCAGCGGGGAACGGTTCCAGGTCCTGGTCAACCGGGCCGGAGACCGGCGCTACGTTCTGCTCTACGCGCGCCAGGGCAGCGCCTGGCGGCTGTGCAGCGCCGGAGTCTCCTGAACCCGGCAGGCGACTGCCCCCGACTCGGGAGCGGGCGCTATGATCCCGCGTCATTGCCTCTGGTGACGCGGGAGAGCGGGTATGTTCGTGTTTCGGCTGGTCGGGCGGATGATGGCGTTCGCCGTCAAGGCGACCTTGTTCGTCGGGGCGCTTGTCGTGGTCGGCGCGGGGACGATGTACGCGCTCTTCGACGCCGAGCAGTACAAGCGGATCGTCACCCAGCGCCTGGTCGACGTCACCGGCCGTGCCGTCTCGATCGAGGGGCCGGCCGAGCTGCATCTCAGCCTGCCGCCCCGGGTCGTGCTCAACGACGTGCGCATCCGGAACACCCGCTGGGGCACGCGCTCCGACATGGCGCGGATCCGCCGCGTGGAGGCGCGGCTCAACCCGCTGCGGGCCATTGCCGGCGACAGCGGCATGACCGATATCCGGCTCGAGGGTGTCGACCTGTACCTGGAAACCGGGCCGGGTGGCATCGGCAACTGAGAGCTCAGTTCGACTGCCGGCGGTACGATGTCAGGGGCTGTCGGCACGTTGAGTGTCCTCGACGGGCTGGGGCTGATCAGCCCCATTGCAGGCACCCCGATCTCCCTGGCTGACCTGGCGATTACCTTCCGCGATGGCGGCAGCGGCCGTACGCAGACTCTGGCACTGGGTAGTACGGCGTTCGATCTGGCGAGTGGGGGGTCGAGCCTCTTCGGGCCGGCCCCCATGACTGTGGCGGCCGTCACAGAAAAGCGCGAAGATCCGTGCGAGAAGGACGGCTCACTCTCCCTCCGCTAGCGCGAGGTGCGGCCATGCTGTCGGGTCGCCTGTTAACGAATCTGTTCGTCATGGCCGTCACCGGCCTGTTCCTGGTGGCGACGCTTCCGGCCGATGCGCAGCCCCAGCAGCAGCGCGGGCCGGGCCAGGGGCGTGGCCCGGGTCAGGGAGGGCCTCCCGGGGCGGGCGGTCCCGGAGCCGGTGGTCCGGCACCCATGCAGCGCCAGGCCACCGAGGCCGACGCCGACACCCTGCTTGACGATAGCCTGGTCACGGACCCGGCGCGTATCGAGGCGGCCCGCCAGAAGGCCGCCGAGGAGCCCCCTGCTGGTGCCGATGCCGACACGTTGGTCCGCTTCTATTCGGTGCGGGGGCAGTCGGCCCGTATCGCCGGCAATCAGGCGCAGTATCTCGAGGATCTCCGGCGTTCCGCCGAGCAGACGCGCAAGGCGCAGAATGTCGACAAGTCGCAGGTCTTCTCGCAGCTGGCGAATGCGGAAGCGCAGAGCGGCCGGGCGATCTCGGCGGTGCAGGCTATCCAGGAAGCGATAAAAGAGAACCCGCCAAACTTCCGCAATCGGCTGGTCACCTATAACGCCGATCTGGCTCGCTTTCAGCTGAATGCCGGCAACATTCCCGGGGCTGACGCCGCCGTGGCGCAGCTTCGGCTTCTGCGACGGGAGATCGAGAACAACCCGCGCTTCGGCCAGAACCTGGGCGCGCAGCGCGTACTGGCCGAGGGGGTGGCGGCCGTGGCCGCCGTGCTCGAACGCAAGGGGCAGCTCACCGAGGCCGAGGCCGGGTACCGCGAGGCGCGGCAGATGTTTGTCACTCTGCGCGACCCGGCACGTTTCCAGGGCCGCATTAACAGCATGCAGGGCTCGCTGGCCAACAACCTGCGCCTGCAGGGCCGGCTGGCCGAGGCGGAGAACGAAGCGCGAGCGGTTCTGGTGGAAAGCCAGCGTGGCGGTGGCACGGCCAATCTCGGCACGGCGCGCAGCCTGATGAATCTGGCGAACGTGCTGGCCGCGCAGGGCCGCTTCGCGGAGGCGGAGGGGCTGGCCCGCCGTTCGCTCGCCATCCTGGAGCAGGTGGGGCAAAACACCCTCGGCTCGCGTCAGGCGCTCGCCGGCATCCTGGCGGAGCAGGGCAAGTGGGGCGCCGCACATCAGGAGTTCGAGGCGCTCCGGCGTGCGACCCGCAACCGGCCCGAGCAGTTCGCCAACATGACGCGTCGTAACCCGTTCCCCGGCGTGGCGCTGCTTTATGTGGGCAGGCCGAACGATGCCCTGACCTATCTCAAGGCCTTCTATGACCGCACCCGCGAGGAGCTTGGCGAGCGCCATTTCGTCGCCGCCGAGGCCCGCGGGTTCTATGCCATGGCGCTGGCCGCCACCGGCAATCGTGATGGTGCCGTCGCCGAGTATCGCGGGGCGACCGAGATCCTGCTGAACCGCTCGCGTGAAGCCAGCGATGTCGACGACACGGGTACGGCCTCGGCCGCGGATCAGCGCACGCGCCTGATCATCGACGGTTACATCGATACGCTTGCCGACCTGCGGAACAGCCCGCCGGCGGGCCTCGACCCGGTTGCCGAGAGCTTCCGCCTGGCGGACGCGGCACGGGGCCGCAGCGTCGTCCGGGCGCTTGCCGCGTCGGCGGCCCGGGCCGCCGCCAGCAATCCGGCGCTGGCCGATATTGCCCGGCGGGTGCAGGATCTGGAGAAGCAGGTATCGGCGCTCAACGGCCTGCTGGCGAACGCGATCAGCGCCCGCGCCCAGGATCGGGACGAGGAGTCGATCCGCGGCCTGCGGCGCCATATCGACAGCCTGCGCGATGAACGCGGGCGCCTGACGGCAGAGATCGAACGAAAGTTCCCGGAATACGCCAAGCTGGTGAATCCCGGCCCGGCGACCGTGGCCGAGGTGCAGAAAACGCTGAATGCCGGCGAGGCCATGCTGGCGGTGTTCAGCGGCCAGCGCCGCACCTACGCCTGGGCCGTGCCGAAGAGCGGCGCGGCCACGATGGCGGCCGCACCGCTCAACCGTGACGCGCTGGCCGGCGTGGTGACCACGCTCCGCAAGGCGCTGGATCCCAATGCCCAGACCCTGGACGACATTCCGGCGTTCGACGTCGCCGAGGCGCACCGGCTCTACGCCGCCCTGCTGCAGCCGGTGGAGGCGGGATGGCGCGACGCCAGGACATTGTTTGTGATCCCGGACGGCGCGCTCGGCCAGCTTCCCCTGGCGCTGCTGGTCACCGCGCCGACCACGCTCGCGGCGGCTGATGGCGACGGTGTGCCGTTCAGCCGCTACCGCGCCGTGCCGTTTCTGGCCAAGCGCGTCGCCGTGGCGCAACTGCCCTCCGTCGGCTCGCTGGCGGCGTTGCGCGCCGTGCCGGCGCCGCGCGGCGAACGGAAGAACTTCGCCGGTTTCGGCGATCCCTGGTTCAACAAGGAGCAGGCGGCCGAGGCGGCGCGCGAAACCGCTGTCGTCCAGACGGCCGGCCTGACCACGCGCGGCATCCCCATCCGGCTGCGCAGTGCGCCCAAGAACAGGACTATTCAGCCGAATACGGCCAGCTTCCGCGCCTGCCGGACACGGCCGACGAGGTGCGTTCCATCGCGGCGGCGCTGCGCGCCGATGCCAGCGACGTGATCCTCGGCGCCAGGGCGAGCCCGACGACGGTGAAGCAGATGGATCTGCGCAACCGCAAGATCGTCATGTTTGCCACGCACGGCCTGGTGCCGGGCGACCTGTCAGGTCTCGGCCAGCCGGCTCTGGCCCTGTCGGCGCCGGACGTCACCGGCAATCCCGCCGACGGGCTGCTGACCGTCGAGGATATCCTCGCGCTGCGGCTCAATGCCGATTGGGTCGTGCTCTCGGCCTGTAACACCGCTGCGGCCCAGGGGGCCGGCGCGGAAGCCGTCTCCGGCCTCGGCAGGGCTTTCTTCTATGCCGGCACGCGAGCCCTGCTGGTCTCGAACTGGCCGGTGGAAAGCAGCTCGGCGCGCGAGCTGACCACCGATCTCTTCCGCCGCCAGGTCGACAATGCCGGCCTGGCGCGGGCCGAGGCGATGCGTCAGGCGATGCTCGCCCTGATCGAAGGACCGGGTCTCAAGGGCGCTGACGGGCGGCCGCTGTTCTCCTATGCCCATCCGATCTTCTGGGCGCCTTTCAGCCTGGTCGGAGACGGCGGGTAGTCAGCTGCCGGCAGGCTGCTCCGGAACCGGGACGAGCTGATAGCCCTTGTTGCGCATGCAGTAGTCGCGGAGCTGCCACTCGTCGAAGGTGGAGTTATGCCGGCGCATCGGGAAGGGATCACGATAGAGACGGCCGTCGCGCCCGCGATAGTAGGCGGGGGAGTCCCAGGCGCTGTACATGAACGAGTTTCGCCAGGCTTCGGCACGGGCCGAGCGCGAGCAGTCGGTCAGGTCTGTTTCCGTGCCGGCGGCCCCGTACTGGGGATGCTCCCAGCGCATCGGCGTGCAGGCTCCGACGGCAGCCAGGAGAGCAAGAGCGGCGAGACGTCGCATCATCCTGGATAAACGATCACGGTTCGCGTGAAATTCCCCGGTAGCGCACGGCACCTATCGAGATAGTGATCTGTGCCGTGCGGTATCGCCGCGCCGCGTTGGCCAACACCACAAAATGGAGGAGTTCTTCTTGCCCAGGATGTTCGTCAGCTGCCCGCATTTCCTGGTCGCCGATGTGCGCCGGGCGGCCGAGTATTACCGGGACAGGCTGGGTTTCCGCATCATCGGTTATTTCTTCGAGGAGCCGCCGGTCTTCGGCATGGTCGATCGCGGCGGCGCGGAGATCCATCTGCGGCGGGCTTACGACGGAAAGAAGGGCTCCAACCGGGAGCGCGTCGCTGACGCGCTCGACTGCTACATCCGGGTCGACGACGTCGAGACCCTGCATGCCGAGTTCAGGGACAGGGGTGCCGAGATCACCCTGCCGCCGACCTTGCAGGGCTACGGCATGAAGGAAATCTACGTGCGAGATCCCGATGGCTACACGGTCTGCTTCGGGCAGGATATGGGGAGCTAGATGCCAAACGAGATCAGACCCTGGGCGTTCGTGCTGGCTGTTCCGGACATGGACAAGAGCGCTGCCTATTTCCGCGATGTCCTCGGCTTCCGCGTCTCCTGGGAGGAGGCGACCGACTGGCGACTGGTCGAGCGCGGCGGTGTACGGGTGATGCTGGGCCATTGCCCGAAGGAACGGCCTGCCGCCGATATCGGGTCGCATAACTGGTTTGGCTATCTCGACGTTGACGATGTCGTCCAGCTGCATGCCGAATTCACGGCGCATGGCGCCCTGTGCACGAATCCGGTCGACCGCCCTTATGGTATGCGGGAGATCGTTGTCACAACCATCGACGGTCACAGGATCGTTTTCGGGCAGGCGATAAAACGCTAGGCGCGACCGACACCGGCCAGGCGCCGGACCGCTTCGACCATGGCCTGGTGGTCGGCCTTGCCCTGGCCGGCGATGTCGTGAGCGCTGCCATGGGCGACGGAGCTGAAGAGGATCGGCGTGCCGATGGTCAGGCCGGCCGTGCGGTTGGGGGCCTGGAGCTTCGCCGCGATATGCCCCTGGTCGTGGACCATGACGACGTAGGCGTCATAACCCTTGCGGCCGAACATCGTGTCGCAGCCGAACGGGCCTTCGACCGTAACGCCGGCGGCACGGGCATCGGCGATCGCCGGGGCGATGATGTCCTGATCCTCGTCGCCGAACAGCCGGTCTTCGCCGGCATGCGGTTTGAGGCCGGAAACCGCGATCCGCGGTGAGGCAGAGACGCCGAGCCGCCGCAGGGCCGTGTCGGCCGACTGGATGACATGGCGCACGCGCTCGCGGGTGATCAGGTCGAGCGCCCGGCGCAGGCTGACATGCAGGGTGGTGTGCACGATGCGCGTGTCGCCGAAACAGATCATCAGATAAGCATCGTTCGGATCGACGCCGGCGCAGCGTGCCACGAAGGTCGGATAGCCGTCGAAGTGAACGCCGGCGAGCGCGATCGATTTCTCGGTCTGGGGGGCGGCGACCACCGCCTCGACGGCGCCGCTCATCGCCGCTTCGATGGCGGTACGTGCGGCGTCCAGGGCGGCGCGGCCGTGCGCGGCGCCGACCTGGCCGAGGACGAACTCGCCCGGCTTGTAGTTGCGCCGCTCCAGCAGGCTCACGGAGCCGCCCTGCCAGGCCGCCTCACTGGCGCGCTCGCAGGCGAGGAAGTTTGTCGGCAGGCCGATCGTTTTTGCATGAACCTCCAGTGCCTCACGATCGCCGACGAGGAGCGGCCGGCACACCGCGTTGACCTGCGGATCAAGAGCCGCCTTGAGGGCAATCTCCGGTCCGATCCCCGACGGATCACCCAGCGCGATGGCGATGCGCGGCAGGACCATCAGATCTTGCCCATCCTCAAATCTTGAACGCTTCCAGAGTCTCGGGCGCAAACAGCTCTTCAGGCTTGAGCAGGCGCTTCGACAGGCCCTGCGTGTGGTGATAGCGCAGGAATGTCTCCAGAACGGCCTTGTTGGGCGCGAAGCCGTAGGGCCACCACTCGTCGCCCATCTCCCGCCGCGTTTCTTCCGCCCAGTAGGCCTGGAAAGGCAGCATGGTCTTGAGTGCCGCGACCTCCTCGAGATCCTCGTAGACGAGTTTCTGGGCCTCGACGAAGGCCTTGTAGAGCGAAGTCGCCATCCACGGATTGGCCTTGTAGAGCTCCCGCCGGATGACCAGCGTGTGCATGATCGGGAAGATCCTGGTCTTCCTGTAGTAGGCCTTCTCCACCGGCATGTAGTCAGGGAAGAGACGCTGTACGTCCTTCGGGCGCGTGCGCAGGGTGGAGGGCGCGCGCGGCGCGAACATGGCGTCGATCTCGCCGTCAGCCAGCATCTGCGACAGGGTCTGGGTCGGGCCGATGGGCTGGATCTTGATATCGGGCGGCAGCGACAGCTTCACCTTCTCCTCGCGGCCGGGTGTGTCCTCGCCGCCGGTGAAGTAGTTCATGCTGCGATGGTCCACGCCGTATTCGTCCGACAGGATGCCGCGGATCCATACCTGCGCGGTCAACTGGTACTCGGGGTTACCGACGCGCCTGCCGACGAGATCCTTCGGCTCCCTGATCCCGCTCCTGGTCGAGATGTAGATGCCGGAATGGCGGAACATGCGCGACGGGAAGATGGGAATGGCGATGAACGGCGGGTCGTCGCGCATCAGCGACACCGAGTAGGACGACAGCGACATCTCGCAGGCGTCGAACTCGCGGTAGCGCAGCATGCGGAAGAACGTCTCCTCCACCGGCAGGCTGATGTAATTGAGGTCGATGCCATCCGCCTTGACCCGGCCATCGGCCAGCGCTCGCGTGCGGTCGTAGTTCCAGCAGGACAGGGTAACGCGTAGCGACATGGGGTTTTCCGGTTAGACGGTGACGGGGTCGGTATTCGGCGAAGCGAACAGACCATGCCGGGCGCCGGTGCGGAAGTCATCGGCTTTCGGCAGTTCGATCGATACCGAGCGCACGCGCTGGGATTCGGGGTCGAGTGCCGGCGGCGCCTTGCCGGCGCGCACCGCCTCGGCCGCCTGCAGCAGCAGTCGCCGCGCCGTGACGATTCCCTTGTCGGTCGAGCAGAGATGCTCGCGCGTCCGGTCCTGGATCGCCCCCATGCTTTCCTGTAACGAGGCGTCCTGCATGGCGATGCCTTCGATGCCGCTGTAGGTCTCGCCGCGCTTCTGCCCGGCACGATCCATCAGGTAGTCGTTGCGCTTGTTGGCCTCGGGAACGAACGTGCCCGGGACGTATTTGACGTGGATGCCCTTGCCGTCTTCCATCGCCTGACGCTCGGCGGCAGTGAGAGCCCGTTTGGGGTGGTAGTTGATGCTCCAGGCCCAGCAGGTCTCGTCGTCGATCGGCTCCCCGGCGTGGGCACCCAGCGGATGGCCGGCCCGCGGCGGGATGATCGTGTTCCAGGGCATGATCCTGGGGGTGATGCGCCAGTAGTAGCGGTCGTCGCCGGCATTGCGGCGGGCACCGATCAGCAGGCCACCTTCGTACTCGGCGACCTCGAAATGCGGCATGCGGTCGTTGAGATTGTACTCGTTGCCGCGGCTTCCCTTGAACAGCGGGTCCTTGTACAGGGCGCCGCTGTGCAGGAAGGAGACGTGGCTCGAATC
>SXGR01606304.1_pt1 | contig 23846 bp, 22 predicted proteins | sample 3174711 | NCBI WGS metagenome assembly SXGR01 (sample SAMN11356860, study PRJNA531348) | freshwater metagenome | isolation source: freshwater sample F1-60 | place: China: Fuxian Lake, Yuxi | collected 2017-12-25 | reverse complement strand
GTACGACACAGGCCAATGCCCTCGGCACCATAGGCCCGCGCGGACATCGCCATATCGGGCGTATCGGCATTGGTGCGAATACGCAGGCGACGGTGTTTGTCGGCCCAGTTCATGACTGTACGAAACAGTTGATAACTCAGACTCTCTTTTTCTTTCAGCTCACCGTTAATCACTCGTTGTACATCAGACGGCGCACTGCTGATGGTTCCGGGATAAATCTCACCGGTGCTGCCGTCGATGGAGATGTCGTCATCTTCATGAAGCGTGACACCACCGGATGTCAGGGTCTTGGTGACGTAGTCGATGAAGACTCCCGTAGCACCGCAGATACAGACTTTGCCGAGCTGACGAGCCACCAAGGCGGCGTGGCTGGAGACACCACCTCGCGCGGTCAGGATGCCTTGGGACAGGAGCATCGCCTTGAGGTCATCGGGTGAGGTTTCGACGCGACAGAGCACCACACGATGACCTTTTCGCGTTTCTGACTCAGCGGCTTCGGCGCTGAACACGATTTTTCCAGATGCGGCACCGGGACCGGCCGGCAAACCACGGCCAATGGACTTCGCCGCTTTCAGTGCCTTGAGTTCAAACACCGGAACGAGCAGTGAATCGATGGATTCCGCCGGAATCTTGAGGAGCGCTGTGCGCTCGTCCATCAGCTTCTCACCATTCATCTCCACCGCAATACGTACGGCTGCCATACCTGTGCGTTTGCCGTTGCGGGTTTGCAGCATGAAGAGACGACGGTTTTCGATGGTAAACTCGAAGTCTTGCATGTCACCAAAGTGATTTTCGAGTTTGTGTTGCACATCGAGCAGCTCACGGAAGCTGTCAGGCATTTCCGCGCCCATTTCAGCGATGGCCTTGGGTGTGCGGACACCGGCCACGACGTCTTCACCTTGCGCGTTGATGAGATACTCGCCGTAAAGCACTTTCTCTCCAGTCGCAGGATCGCGCGTGAAGGCGACACCTGTGGCGCTGTCATCACCGAGATTCCCGAACACCATGGACTGCACATTGACAGCAGTACCCCACTCCGCGGGAATGCCATAACGCTGCCGGTAGATGATGGCGCGCTCATTCTTCCACGAATGGAAGACCGCACCGACCGCTCCCCACAGTTGTGCGTAAATATCCTGGGGGAAGTCCTGCTTGGTACGGCGCTTCACCAACTTCTTGAAGCGGCCAACAAGTTCCTTAAGCTCCTGAGTGGAGAGAGCAGAGTCTTCAGTGACCCCCGCAGACGCCTTGAGCTCATCCAGTAGCACTTCGAACGGGTCGTAGTGCGCATCACTCGTCGCCGTCACACCCATCACCACCATGGCGTACATATGGATGAAGCGGCGATAACAATCGTAGGCAAACCGTGCATTGCCGGATTTTTTCGCCAACCCTTCAACGGTCACGTCGTTGAGACCGAGATTGAGAATGGTGTCCATCATTCCAGGCATGGACTCTCGTGCGCCCGACCGTACGGAAAACAGCAACGGGTCCGATGGATCACCGAAGCCCTTGCCCTGCTGCGCCTCGACAGCTTTCACGCCATCGGTGACTTCCTTTTCAAGTGTTGCGGGGTACTTGCCGCCGTTGGCGTAGAACCAGGTACACACCTCTGTGGTGATGGTGAAACCCGGAGGCACAGGGAGACCGATGGCTGCCATCTCTGCGAGGTTTGCGCCTTTGCCGCCAAGCAGATTTTTCATGGAGGCTTCGCCGTCGGTGCGACGGCCGAAGTGATAGACAAAGAGTGACGTGCGTTGACCTTTCCTGGCTAGTGCGGCTTTTTTGGAGGCTGCGGCCTTTTTCACCGGTGCGGCTTTTTTGGAGGCTGCGGCCTTTTTCACCGGTGCGGCTTTTTTCACCGCTGCGACTTTCTTAACCGAAACAGTTCTGGCGGCAGACGTGCTTTTACGCACACCCGAAGCAGTCTTCTTGGGCACGGCAATTTACCTGTTTATTCGAATAATCCGTTGAACGACATCCTGTCCCCGGGCGAAACCTGCTGTCCTCCAATCCCGGGTCGGTGCAGCACTCTACCCAAGAGGATCGTGGGAATGAACACCTGAACCGGGGGGACGTGATGCGCTCGTCCCTCTGCAAGCGATGGCTGCCACTCCACCTGCGCAGATCGGCATCTAACGCGCTGAACCCATGGTTCAGACCCTTGCCCGATGGTGAATCATTGCGCTTAATCCCAAGCAGAAATCACCCGGAAATTCTCGATGCCGCGTATGCCCGACGACGTCCTTGTCCACTTCCTGACTGAACCTCACGTAGGTGTGCTGGCCACGCTGCGTCGAGATGGAAGGCCCTACACCGTCCCGGTGTGGTGGCTTTGGAAAGACGATGTTTTTTGGATCACCGGGACCTACCCTCGGGTCTGGTGCAAACAACTGATGGCTGATCCCCGGTGTTCTTTGTGTATCGAAACGCTCATTCCGGTGGCACGGCATGCCGAAGTGGACGGTGATGCTGAAGTGTTGCACTCAGACGCTTATGACATCTGGCCGGTATCGCGACTGCTGGCGGAAAAGTACGTCGGCCAAAACAAGACCGAAAACATCCCCCGCGTGGACGCTTTTGTGAACAACATGAACACCGAGCCGAGGCTATTGTTTCGCATCAAGCCCATCACCTGGCGGGCGATTGACCTCACCGTCTATCGCGGCAAGAAGGCCGATCGGGAACATCAGGAGCGAAATCGAGGTTTAACCTGAACGTTGCAATGCGACTGCCGCTGAAACCAACTGTCAGTCTGATGAAGTACCAGGCGCTGAAGACGCTTCTTTTTCGAGGAGCCGTGCACCCTTCAAGATCCCGTCCATGGAGTAGTTGCCTTCATGACACGCGTACTCAAACACACGCTCATCGGTACGGCGCCAGACGAACTCTCCTGACCAAGGTGCTGTCCACACCGTCGAGTCATCGACGGTAAAACGATAGAGCAAATCCCCGGACGCCTGCTTTGTGAAGCGCTCCGTAACCTTGGCACTTTGTGAGCCGCCGTAACCCGGATTGCTCTGCGAATGGAAGTTGGTCGTCTCAATCACCAGCGTATCGCCTTCCCAGCGCCCGACTGAATCGCCCAGCCAGTGGCGCACATCACCCGATCCATGTTTGCTGTTCATACGCACGATGCGCGCGTCATGCACCATCTCGAGCATGATCATGACGTGATCATCGGTCTGCACGATGCGTTTAAAGTTGTTGTAGAGAGATGGGAATGTCGGCGCGTTACCTGTGAAGCCGAGGATGCATCGCTCGGAGATACCGAGTGACTCCGGGCCATCGTAGGGACCAGGACCTTCCATCGAGACCCACCACGCAGTGCCGTCGTTACCTCGCCGCCGTCCGCGCCGATCCGTCGCTGCCTTCATCGCTTCAGGCGTCAGTGCCGGTATGCGGCCATTGGGTGGATCAACAAGGATCGAGGTACGGAACTTGCCATCCACGGTAAAAACGTTGTCGCCGTTGTCGACCCAGAAGTTGTTGTAGCCGCCGACATTGCCGGCACCACTGCTCTCCCGTTGTTCTTCCGGTGCGCCAATCGGTGGAGCCCCGCCGACGGGTGGTGGTGCATTGGCCGCTCCCCGATTGCGATCACGCTCAGCGACGGATTGTTTGTGGCGCTCAATGATTTGCTCGGCTTGTTCGGGGGTAAGCTCGAGGTTGTTCCCGAACTCTTCCGGGCGTTGCAAAGGCGTCAAAGTAGAGACGTCGTAGGTGCCGGAAAAGTCTGGCCGATCTGCGGCGAACGCGTCCATTCCCATCCAGACGAAAGACAAACCGATCAGCAGTTTTTTCATGATGCCCCTCCGAGTTCAGATAGTCGCGAGGCTTGCTGTTCGCTGCAATGCGCGCACTTCTTCCTCAGTACTCGTCGTGTCGTTTGACTCAGGCCATGGGAAACGGCAGTCCGGATTCGTCTCGTCCTCTGGGGGTGAGATCGATGTAGGCATATGCCGCGTTGGTGGTGCTGAGGCCACGGCTATAGGTCGAGTAGGTGTGAAAGATCGTGCCTCTTGCGCCTTCTCGAACACGCTGATGCCTGGCATGTCGCGACCACGAATGGGCTGTTCCTGGTAGTTGTATCGCTACTAGCCAGCGGCAATCGCTTCTTCCGAGGGATAAACCACGAAATCGCGGTTGAATGACGTCTCCGCGGAAGAAACCCAGGTAAACGACCAACCCATACGGGTGCGATAGGCTTCAATCTCATGGATCGGTGCACGCGATACGGCCACGAACGAAATATCGCGTTGATTCATGTGCACGATCATCGGGTTATATCCATCGGCCCAAAAAGAGCACATGGGACAGCCCGCTGCCGCACCAGGTGCAAGCATGAAGTGCTGAACGATGAGTTGGCTGCGTTTGGCGAAGAGCTCGGAAAGCGTCACTTCCCCTTCAGTCGACTGAAATCGGTAGGGCGTCGTGATGGGGTACTTGGGAAGCGCCCTGCGAGTGGCGGCGAGTTCCTCGGTCGCCTTGGATAAGGCCTTCTCTTTGTTGAGCAGATCGATGCGCGCTTTTTCCCAGGTTTCGCGATCGGTGATGGGGCTGTTCATCAGGTCCTCCCAAAGCCATGGTACAACGGCAAACTCAGATCGGGGTTGGATACCGCGCCTGCCAAAAGGGGTTCTCAACGACCAGGGGGCCGCCCCTGTAGATAGTCGTTCAGCACTTCGTGGAAGCGCCGCACGCGGGTTTCCTGGGCAGAAAGATAGGGATCCTGATAACCCCGTGACCGAATACCGCGCTGGAGTCCATTCGTTAGGCCCCAATCCTGAAACACGACCTGGTCCGAAAGTTCCGGAACACCACGGCCACCGTCGTAATCGCGGAACTCGAATGGCGCCTCTTCGACTTTGAACGCATGGATTCCCGTTCGCGGAACCTGCACGTCCAAACCATCAACGGGATACACCATGCTCCAAAGATCGAAGAGACACTTCTCCGGATCCGTGGGATGAGGTTCCCAGCGCAGGACGAGGTAGTTGTCTGCCGACGGGCCGATGGCGATGTTCGGAAAAATGAAATGGAACGGGCTTTCCGTCAGCTCTTCGTCCGTGAGATTTTCATAGTGCAGGTACCCCTTCTCTTTCCACAGACGGCGTTTGGCCGCCTTCAGATCGAGCCAACCCTGCACGGCCTTGGCGGCATAGTCGGGATACTTCGCGGCATCGATATCCCAAACGGCGAGCTGTGCATCAAAAGGATGGGGTTGTCCTTCGGGCACTCGATCCCGAAGACTTGGACGCCCCATCTGGATAATCCCCGCATGGCCCATCGGGTACATCTCATAACGTGAGGTGAAGTGATCCTGGTCGATTACGGCAGGCACTTGTGGATGCACGGTGCGGGTGTGATAGGACTCGTTGAAGTTGTCGGCGAAGAACTTCCAGTTGGTGTTCAGCTCCACGCGCACCCAGAGGGAACGCACAGAACGTTCGAGCATGAAGTTCTTGTAGTAGGTCGGCAGCGGGGCGAGGTAATCGAGCAACTCTGGCGCCTCCGGGTCCATCGTGTACCACACGAAGCTCCCCCAGGTGCCGACGCGAACTTCGGACAGTTTGACCTTGCCGACGGGATCACCGAGGTGAAAGTCGTCACGATCCGGACAATCCTGAAGCACGCCATCGATACCCCACCGCCAGCCGTGATAGGGACAGGTGAAACTGTTCATCCCACCGTCGCCATCAATCAGTCGTTGGCCACGATGCGCGCAGGTGTTATAGAAACCTTTGAGGCTGCCGTCATGTTGACGGACGATGATCACGGATTCGCGCATGAAGTCGTGCACCACAAAGTCGCCGGGCTCCAGGAGTTGTTTCTCGCGGGCGGCGATGTGCCACACGCGGGTCCACATGTGGTTCCACTCCTTTTCCATGAAATCTCTGCTGAAGTACCGGTCAGCGGTGATCGGGTCACCACGCAGATTGCGGGGGTCTTTGCCGTCGAGTACCAGGGGCTCAGATACGCGGTCGTTCATGAACTGTCTCCTTCCCATCGATTCGACAATACCACCGACTCGGCAGGCTGGTCACTGGTCACTCTCATTGGCTAAACTGCCAACCACCTCTCCCACGTCACAGGCCTGACCATGGCAACCATCAACCGAAAATGGGTTGTCCGCTCCCGCCCCATCGATAAAGTCGAAGTTTCAAATTTCTCCCTCGACGAGGAACCCGTCCCCGAACCAGGCGACGGCCAGGTTCTGCTGCGAAGCGAAGTGCTCACCGTCAACCCGCCCATGCGCATGGCGCTGGTTTCCGGCGGCATCACCGGTAAGCCCTACCCTATCGGGCGCACCATGTACGGTGGTGGTCTCGCTCGTGTGGTGCAATCCCGACATGTCGATTTCAGTGAAGGCGATCTGATTCAAGGTGAACTCGGCTGGCAGGAATACTCGGTGATCGACCCACGTAAGCGCCTTGGCGTGAAGAAAGTTAAAGCTCCTGTCGGCCTTCCCGAAACCACCTTGATGCACGTTCTCGGCAGCAGCGGCGCAACCGCCTGGTTCGGCATCCATGAATTCGCGAGGCCCAAGGCGGGTGATACGTTTGTGGTCTCCACAGCTGCAGGCAGCGTTGGTGCGATTGTTTGTCAGCTCGCGCGGTTGGCGGGATGCCGGGTGATCGGTATCGCCGGCAGTGATGCCAAGTGCGCATGGGTTCGTGATGAGTTAGGTGCTGCGGGCGTCATCAACTACCGCACGCAAAACGTAGAAGCCGAGCTGAAGGTGCTTTGTCCGAATGGCATCGACATCTACTTCGACAACGTCGGTGGTGAGATTCTTGATACGGTACTCGGTCAAATCGCTTTCGGCGCGCGTGTCGTTCTATGCGGCGGCACCTCCCAGTACAACCATGACCTTGAGTGGTACGGGCCAAAGAACTATTTCAATCTCGTCTACAAGCAGGCGACGATGAGTGGGTTTTACGTATCGAACTTTGCACATCGCAACGAAGAAGCAACATCGCGTCTGACTTCATTGCTCAAGGCGGGATCGCTGCGCTACACCGAAGATGTGCTGCACGGCATCGAGAACGTGCCACTCGCGCTCATCCGAATTCTCAAAGGCGAGAACTTCGGCGTACCGCTCATCAAACTGGTCTGACGAGCGCAGGGTGATCAGGCTTTTCTGATCACCACAACTGAAGGGCGTGCAGGCATCTCGTCGATGAAATCCGGCCAACGTGTTCCCGGGCTCGAGTATGAAGAGAACAGACCATCACCTGGATGTTGAATGGCGAGAAACAAACTGCCGCCATCCGGCGTAAAACACGGTCCACAGACCTCTGCGCCATCCGGCGCACGATAGAACGCCTTTCCGGTTCCACGAAGCGGCCCTTCTGTCTCAACGCCCCAAAGCCCATCGCTGTCGTCGTTACCGTCGGTCGATATCCACATACGCCCTGTCCGGTCGAAGGCGATGTTGTCCGGCGCACCAAACCAGCCATCCGCTGTCGTCGTCGGATTCCACTCAGCGCCATGGTCATCATCTGCAGGGTCTCCACAGCGAATTAGGATTTCCCAACGACCTCGCTTCGCTGTGTGATCGCCACGCTCCTCCGTAATTTCGACGATGTGCCCAAAGACATTGTCAGCGCGGGGATTGGCGGCATCCACCTGTTCGCTTTCTCGCTCATCATTGTTAGTGAGTACCACATAAACCTTTCCCGTCACCGGCGAAGGTTGAATGTCCTCCGGCCGATCCATGGGTGTCGCACCGAGCAGGTCCGCTGCACGACGGACTTCAATCAGCACATCGCCCTGATCATCAAATTGATTCTGAGCCGTTAACGGTCCTTGCCCATGAACAAGCGGTAGCCAGTGCACGCTGCCATCAGCGTCAAATCGCGCGGTATACAACGTGCCGTGATCGAGCAGATCTAGGTTGGACTTACGATCCTCAACGTTGAAACGGTCCCGACTGACAAACTTGTACACGTGCTCAAACTTTTCATCGTCGCCCATGTAGACAACGACGTGCCCGTCCTTGGCAACGATGCTCTCAGCACCTTCGTGTTTGAAACGACCAAGCGCCGTGCGTTTTTTTGGCGTCGAGGCGGGATCGAGTGGATCAATCTCCACCACCCAACCGAACCGGTTAGGTGAACGGGGTTCTTTCGAGACATCAAACTCCGGGTAGAAAAGCCCCCAGCGATAGAACTTTTCGGGGATACCGTAGATTGCGTGATTGCGCGCTTCAGGATGACCTTCGGCAAGCTCGCCCATGAACGCGCCGTTGAAGTTCTCCTCCCCACTCAGCCATGTCTGCCACGCCGTGATGCCGCCAGCACAATTGGAAATCATGCCGTTGACGTGGGTTCCACCCGGATCAACCTGGGTTTTCAGCCGTTGATGACCGGCAGCCGGACCCGTCAGCTGCATGGGGGTTCCGAAACCAAGAATGCGACGGTTGAATGGACTTCCCGTCACCACGCGCCACATTTCATTGACCTGTTCGATTTCGACCACACTGCCACCGTGCGCTGCGAGCTCGACGCCACAGGTCATTTCGGAAATCCACCCCGTGGTAAGCCACGAAAAGTCCTCGAACATCAAGTTGCTGGAGGCGTATTCGTGGTTCACACAAAGCAACCCGCGTAGTTGCCCCGCATCCCTGGCAGGCAGCGGAATAAACCCCAGAAAGTCGTTGTTGTAGCCGAACTGCCGCGCCTGGGTTTCCGGTGTCAGATGATGAGGGACAAATGGTGGTGAATCGGCAAAAAGCGGATCACCCCAACGAATCAGAACATCTGCTCGGTAGCCCGCCGCGACCGCGTGGTCTTCCCCCGTCACCCGTTTGAGCTCCGTGAAATCGAAGCGGCTCTGTGGTGCGATGCCAACGGCCGGTGATTTCGCAGCGCTGGATCGTTGACTCGTCAGACCCAGCGATACTGCCGCCGATAGCAACGCGCCCGCTCGTACAAATTCTCGTCGGCTCCAACGTGCGCTGATGACATCTGCAAGCGACGGCGATATCGAGGTGTCACGCGGCACAGACCAGTCATCGTTATCACCGGGTTTTCTGGTCATAGAATCCTATCCACCACTCGCACCACTCAAGACGGCCCGATTTTTTCCTCGAGAGGTGTGTCCATCGTCTGGTGAAGTTGTTGGAGGTTGGCGACATGTTTGTCGCGGTCGATGCCATAACGCGACACGATGATGAGCGCCAACGTAAAGAGTCCGAGGTACGCCGGCAGGAAAATCGACGCGATATCCATGCGGATTTCATGGGTCATCTGCGCGGCGCTGGTGATCGTGTCGAGACCCACCAGCGAGACAATAGTGCCTGCGCCGATGATGCCGCCTGCTGAAACTGCCTTGGCGGCAAACCCCCGCGCGGCAAAGAAGAGCCCTTCCGATCGCCGCTGGGTTGCAACTTCACTGTCTTCAACCACATCGGCCATCATCGAATCGAGCATCACCCCTCCGATGATCACACCCACCACTTCAAGCACGATAAAGACGGAATAAATGGCGAGGCTTTCCCAACTGCCGATGGTTGGCCAATAGCCGTTCAGCAACAACAGATAGGGCATCGGGTACAGCACGAGCCGACAGGAAAAAGCGACGATGGCTGAGCGTTTCTTGCCAAAACGTCGTCCCACATGAGGCCCGAGGAAATACGCGACCCACGGTGACAAGAGCACACACACACCCGTCGTCGCAATCTGCGCACCACTGAATCCGAAGAAGTACGTGGTGTTATACAGATAGAGCGCGGTGCCGAGGCCAGTTGCGATTCCGAGAGTGAGCCCAAATCCAAACAGCGCCGCAAAGTGCCGGTTGTGCAACGACTGCAGGATTTGCCGAATCTCCTGGGTAATCTCGCCCAGCTTGAAGGTTTCTGTCGGCCTGGGTAGAGCCGCTGCTGCTTTCTGGGTGCCCAGTGTCGACGCGATGATTGCGCAAGCGATCACTACCGCACCGACCATGCCATAGATCGAGTATCCCGTCGCCACGGTCAGACCATAGGCACCGACCCAGAAAAAGAAGTTGATGGTGTGAATGCCGTTGCCACCATACCAACCAAAGGCATGGCGGAGCGCCAACCACTTGTTACGACGGTCATAGTCTTTTTCCAGATCCGGCAACAACGACGTTGAGGGGATTTCAAACAGTGTCGTCCCTGTGCGGATCAAGAGCGCCATGGTGAGCACATACCAGAAGGCGTTATCCGGCGTGATATCGATGACCGGGTTGAAGAGTGCATAGAAACAGGCTGGAAGCACCAGGAGCGCTGCGTACATGAACGGATGACGACGGCCGTAGCGACTGCTGGTTTTGTCTGACCAGTGACCAAGCAGGAGGTCGGAGACCGCGTCCCACAACATGGCAATTGCCAATGCGATGGAGGCGAGATAACCAGGCACATGCAGCACCTGATTAGCGAAGATCAGCAGCAGATAACTGAAGGCATTGTCTTTGATGCCATAGGCGACGGAGGCACTGCCGTAAAACCAGAAGACCGGTTGGCGTTCCAGAGGTTTGTCCACATCAGCGACGGTGAAGGCTTGTACGCTTGAGTTCCCCTGATCCACCGCCATGTCTTATACCTCGCTGACTATCTCGGAGTTGTTAGTGTTTTCCAGGCTTTCGCCGCGAGTTTGGGTCCTCGTTCGCCGATTACTGCCATACGTGGATCCTTGCTTTCCCCGCGCAGCCAGCGTGTGTGCAGCTGGGTCACCACCACACACGTTTTCCAGTACGCAAAAGCCACCCACCAGTTGAGATCAGCCATGGAGAGCTTCGACATCTCGGCGTAACGCGCAACGATCTCGGCTCGAGATGGCAAACCCAACTCCAGCATGCCGGGCTGGCTCGTCATCGCGGCGTAATCCGGATCGTCCGAATCGGGCCAATACTGCACGAGTGTGCCGAGATCGATCATGGGATCACCGAGGGTCGTCATGTCCCAGTCGAAGATCGATTTGGCGTGATCCGGATCTTCAGTATCAAACTGCATGTTGTCGGGCTTGAGGTCGTTATGCACAAAGGCTGTGCGCTGGCTTGTTGGCACTTCCGCAGCAAGTTTTTCAGCGATTTTGTCCATCAGCCCGTCGTCATTGGCGGGACGAACCAGACTCCAGCGTTTTGACCACCCGGCCACCTGCCGCCCTGCAAATCCTTCCGGTTTGCCAAGATCGCTGAGTTCACACGCTACAGGATCGAGGCTATGCAGCTCCGCCATGGCATCGACCACGGCAAAACCAAGGCGGCGTCCAACGTTGTCGTGTTTCTTGAGTTCCTCCGGCATTTCGCTGCGCACCACGACGCCCGTCCGACGTTCCATGATGAAGAAGTCAGCACCACACACTGACTTGTCGTCGCAAAACGCATAAGCGCGTGGTGCGAGGCGTGTGTGTTTCCACAACCGCGACAACACCTTGTACTCACGTCGCATGTCGTGAGCACCCGGCGCGATCACCCCAAAGGGTGGGCGACGAAGCACAAACTCCTGGGCGCCATAGCGGAGCAAATAGGTGAGATTCGCGGAACCACCCGGAAACTGTTCGACTTCGAGTGAGCCGGTCAGCTCTTCAATGTGTTCGCGTGCATAACGGTCAATCGCCGCCCAGTCGAGTTCTTCGCCCGGGCGGACGGCAGCAGTATCCACGTTTGACATCAGCCAGCCGAAACGCCCGCGGTAACATTGATACCCATTGACGCCTGACGACCCGCTTTCGCGGCTTCGCTCATACGTGCAAGCTCTTCCCAGGAGAGATAGTTGGTCAGGCCATCTTCGTTGTAGAAGATCACTGGTCCTTCACACACAAACAGATATTCTGTGTCTTCGAGGGCAATGGTCGCGCCATGCAGCACACCATTGGGCTCATAGTCATAGTCGCCTGCGTTGAGCACACCATCGCGGACCTGCAGCTTACCTTTGAGCACATAGGTGTGGGCATCAGACAAGTGTTTGTGGGGTGCCGCGGTATAACCTTTGTTCCAGCGAAACAGGGCCACCCAACGTCCAGTTTCAGCACCGGTCCACAGGACTTTCATCCACGCCATGCCTGGCTGAGTTTCAATCCAGGGTTCGTCCGAGCGGACAATGATGTCGGCGAGTTGATCGTTGATCGGCGCAATGTTCTGCAAGGCCATGATGTCCCCTCCCAGTCGGTATTGGATCGACGTTAACGCGCCGTGTATCCGCCGTCTACCGGCAGGATGACACCATTGATGAATGACGCCTCGTCGCTGGCCAGAAAGGCCGCGGCATTGGCGATCTCCTCGGGTTGACCCAGCCGACCCATGGGATGGAGATCCACAAGGAATTTTTGGCCTTCAGGCACTTCGCGAAAAATTGCCGTCATCGGGGTCACGATGAATCCGGGAGCGAGCGCATTCACTCGCACACCCTTGCCCCCATACATGACCGCGAACTGACGGGTCAACATCACCACGGCGCCTTTGCTGGCCTGGTAAGCACCAACGCCATAGTCGATAGGCACAATGGGTTCGCCCGGAAACGGGGTCATCCCAACGAGACCCAGAATCGACGCCGTGTTGATGATCGAACCACCGCCGCGCTGTGCCATCAGCTCAGCGCCGTAATAGAGCCCGTTGTAAACGCCTTCGAGGTTGATCTTGATGGTGGCGTCCCAACCCGGTCCTGAGCCAACGCCAGCATTGTTAAAGAGCACGTCGAGACCACCAAACGCATCGACGGTGTCGTGCAACGACTTGTTCACCGCTTCGCGGTCCGTGACGTCGAGGCGGACCGACTCGGCACGACCACCCAACTGATTGATGTGATTGGCCACATCGGCGGCCGCATCTCCATCAATGTCGGCACACATGATGGCCGCGCCACCTTTGTGAAACCGCATCGCGCTCGCCTTGCCAATGCCCGAACCGGCGCCGGTAATCAGCGTACTTTTGCCCGCGAGACCCATCGCTTTTCCTCCCCCATGTCACTTCGAGTTGTTCGTACAGAGTAGGAGTATCGACGGTCAGCCGGAATCAGGCCAGACGCTCCGGCCGCAAATTTTCCATTCGGGGTTCGACGGGGTGGGCATAACAAAGGTCGAACCAATGCGCGAGATCGGGCGAATCGAGGCGTAAGTAACGCCGCAGCCGATCAAGGTCCGAGCCATGCATGATCGAACGGTCTGCTTTCTCCAGATCGATCATCGTCACGGCATGGAGAGGATTGGTGCCGATGAGAATGTGCGCAGGGTACAACGCGCCGTGATTCCAGCCTTACGCATGCAATCGCCGCACGATTCCAGCCACTCGACACAGAATGAACTCCGCCCTTTCGGGATGGCGGTCCAGTCCTTCGTTCAAGGGCAACGCACCTTCAACCCCGGCGATCACCAATCTCGCAACGTCGCCTTGATTCGTGAATTCAATGACCTCGGGCACAGGAAGCCCGAGCGCACGAAGCGCACACAATGCCCGGTGTTCACGTAACAGAGTGGGCACCTTACGCCCCAAAGACCACAGCGCCCGGCAGAAATAGCCACTTTGTTCCTTCACAAAGGCAGTTCCGCAAAGTCCACATGTGATGTCCAGAGCTGAGCTTCGATAAACCCAACTTCGCCCCTCACCACGTACGTTAGCCTTCTTGACCGCTCCCATGTTTCTTGCGCAGGTGATAGTAGGTCCACATGGATAGCCCAGGCCAAACACGGCGCTCTGAGCAGATTTCAAATCCCGCCTCGTGGATTTCATCGTGGAAAACAGCACGCTCGATGCAGGTGCGTTTGCCATAACCTGCGGTCGCTTCGCCGTTTTTCCTTCGACGTGATCTCAGGAAAGACTGCAAACAACCATCGGTCCAGAGCGAGACGATGACATCGCTGGACGAGACCCGATGGAGTTCCCGCAGCGCGAGCGATCGGTCTTCGCGTCGTGCGAGGTGGTGAAAGAACCGCATACATGCGACTGCTGGAATTGACCCATCCGGCAATTCGATGGCGAACACGGACGTCTTGAAGAGTGTCACCGGGATACGGACGCCGCCCCGTGAGGCTTCAGCGATCTGCAGCATGCCATCACTGTTGTCGGACGCGAGCAACTCACGCACGCCCGCAGACTCTCATGCAGGCCAGAACCTGCCTGTACCAAACGGCAAGTCGAGCGCTTTGGCTGGACCGCCGGCATCACGCAGGGCCGCCGTAAGCAGCCAACGCTCGCGCAGAGTCGTGACTTCCGTCCGGACGCTCTTGCGATGGTGGGCTGCGTAGCTCGCCGCCCGTGCGCCGGAATAACTGTCAACATCCAGGGACCGGGTATCCATAAACGAGCTCTAACGCTCCATCCGCTCATCGTCGAAGGTGCAAAATAATGCGGCGCGCGCCATTCCACCAGCGCACTTTGCAGCAGGGAACCAGCTTGTCCCCTCTGGGAGCACAGCTGGTATCGCAGTACAGTCCACCTCCAGCGTAAGAGTTCCAAAAAACCCTGCGTCCAAGACAACACCTTTTTGGTGGCGTCGAGGACGTCACCCAAAGGAGAGCATCCGTGTCCACCAAAGACCATGAACAGGTTTCGATTTATCCCTTTGCACCAGAGAAACGCGAAGAGCTCCTGAGCAAGGCTCGGGAGTGTGTCTTCAACTGGACCACCAAGGACGGCTGGGCTGTCGGCGTGGTGCACGCCTTTGTGTGGCACAAAGGCCGCGCCTGGATTACCTGTGGCGTTCATCGCCATCGTGTTTCGGCTTTGCGTCGTGATCCACGGTGCTCCGTGGTCGTGAGCGGTATCGCTGCACCGGACGGTCCCAATGGCGCCATCACCATCAAAGGCACGGCGATCATTCATGACGATGAAGCAACCAAACGCTGGTTCTACCCCGCGCTGGCGCGTGGCCCCTATGGTCGCAACGGCGGCGCGATGACGCCGGACATGGAAGCTGCCGCCAAAGCGTTTGAAGAGCGCCTCGATTCGCCCTTGCGCGTCATCATCGAAATCGTGCCGGTGAAGTTCATTGAGCTCGACAGTGACAAGATGGCGAAGGACACCACAGGTCAACTTACCGAAGAAGAGCGTGGGCCGTTGCTCGAGGCTGATGCCAAGCGCATGCCCGCAGTATTGAAACAATTGGGTATCGAGTAACGCTCAACACCCACAGAGCGAACTGGTGGAGCTTCGGTTACACCAGCCCTGCCTGATTCAACTCAGCTCGATCCGCCACAACATCTCGTCACCACCACCCCAAACAGGGTCCTTAACTCGCGCTTCGACGAGGTAACCATCACAATTCTGAATGACCTTCTGCGAGGGCAGATTGTCAGGGGCCGTGGTGAGATGGACCCATTGAAGACCCAGTGGCTTGATGCCCTCCAGCAGCAGTTCCAGCGCCGTTGTTGCATACCCTCTCTGCCGCTTCCAGGGCACGACACCATATCCAATGTGCCCGGGCACCCATGTAGGCAACTCAGACATACCTTTCTACCAGCGAAACCCAATGCTGCCGCAGAGTTCACCATCCCACAGCCAACGGCGATAACCTGGCAGTCGCGGCATCTTTGAGCCATCCGGAAAGGTTATCGGCTCGCCGAGTGCTTCCAGGTCTTCCAGGGATTCAAGAAACGTTGTTGCGTCACGCGCAATGGCTTTGAGTTCCCTTAAACGGGTAGCTTCGCCTTGGATATTGTCTGGCGACCAACCGCGTTGCAGCGCTTCCACATAACTGGCGAGGTGAACGAATGTGGCTCTGACAATGGTGAGCATGGAAATAACCGCGTGGATCTCGAGCCACTGAGCATCGCAATCCGCACGCATCTTCGCAAGGCGTTGCCGCTTGCCGAATCATTGCAGCCGGGTAGATGCTGAACGAATCTTCTCTGGGGCGGAGATTGACCCCGGCCGATTCGCCACAGGCAATGCCCGTCGCTCATGTTGTGTTGCCACGTCGCGGAGACGTTGGTGCAGATCTTCGCCCACCGCTTCATCCACCGACGCCACGCGAGCTTCAAACGCCTTGAGTTGCGCCTTCAGCTCCACAGCCGCCACGGCATATCCGCCATTGGAGCCATCGACGAGGTGCACATGGTCGTCGTTGTAGTCACCGACGATGCAGGTAAGGAGCGCACCTTCCGATGCGTGCAGACCATCGACGATCCGCCCTGAAGCGGCCAGTTCCGAAAGCCGAGAGCGCAGTTTTGCCCGCTGCTCCAGGGTACCGGCGATGACCATCCGCAAGAGATCGTCGAACTTGCGAAAGTCAGTGTTGTCGCGCAGGCGAGCCTTGTAACCACCCCAGTCTGTAAACTCCGTGCGCACCTTGTTCTCCATCAGGTAACGCCCTGTCGCAACAAGCGGCCACACGCTGAGCATGTGCATTGCTTTACTCACTCGGTTGAAACCCGGATTACGAACCCTCGCCTCCGACCGCATGGAGAGCGGTGAAAGATCGAGATTCAACTCTTCGACCCGCACCGGATGATGGGTCTCCGGGCTGCCGTAGATCGACTCGATAAGGTGCTGCACATGCGTGTACGTGAGCCGCCGTTCGAGTTCGGTGTCTTCAAGCGCCATCACGAGCAGACTGATGTTCTCTTCCGACGGCGACGGAATTTCGCGCCAGCGGCACTCGAACCCTGCAAAACTGGCTCGGAGCGACGATTTGGAACGCTGAATCAGAAACTGGTGACTGCTCTTCACCAACCGCTCCGCCATCGCCCATCCGTCACCGGTCACCATGGCCTGTGCATAGTTGAGACTGATCCGAAGCTTGCCGATACAGACGTCCGTACCGAGTTCCCGCAGCAGCGTGACAGGCACCGCGCCGATACGCAGATCCAAATCGAAGTCCTTGCGGGCGAGTTGCTGACAATCCAGAAGGATGGTCTTGGCATTCTCGAGCGCGCTGGTCGGGATACAAAATGACGCCCCATCGCCACCAAACACAAAGGGATAGTCCTGGTCCGGAAATCCATCGCGCATTGCGGCGATACACGCAACGCCTACAGTGTTTACGTTCCGATAGTGACCCGCTTCGATTGCTCGCTTCGAGTCGCGAACATCTGCCACCAAAACATGCCAATCGTCAGGCAGCGGTGAATGACTACTGGCATCAAAGAAAGTAGAAAACGATTCGAGGGCCGGAAGATCGCGATAAAACGTGGACGACACGGTCGACATGAAGATACCTCATACAACTCAGCCTAAGGCTCACCCAGCGTAGCCTGGCTTTTCCTTCGACAGTAGGCGCAGTAGCCAGGTTTTGAGGGAGGTCCACACGCCGGCTGCTTAAGGCGTGATCGGGTTCAAGAGTGAGCCGTTAACCCAGTCCGGCAACGGTCACCTTTCAGGAACTACTTCACACTTTGTTCGATTCCCCCGAATCTGCACCGAGGCTGCACACTCTCTGCACAATCGCCCGCTTGAATCGACAGCAGGTAGTACCTGAGTGAATTCGCAATGCCTTCAGTCCTTTTGCTCCGATGGACTTCGATCCTGTTCGCGAGTGTTGTTCTGGCTGCGTGTGGGGGTGGCGGTGGCGGGTCATCCGCTGCACCGGTTGCAGCCCCGGTTGCAGCAACACCACCGCCGGCGCCTGGACAAACTGCGCCTGCACAACCGGCCCCACAAACTCCACCTCCCGCGGCGCCAGCGCCTGCACTCGCGCCTGCGCCTGCGCCCGCGCCCAATCCCCAACTCGCCCAGCCCGACAACCTCGACACCACGTTACGTGCGCTCATCAATCGTGAAGGGTTGACCGGGGATGCTGCCCGCAACCGAACGTTACCGAACATCAACGAACCGTTGGCAGCGCTCGGCAAGAAGCTCTTCTTCAGCAAAAGTCTCGGCGGCGATTTCGATGCCGCCTGTGTGTCGTGTCACCACCCCGCTCTGGGTGGTTCCGACGATTTATCTCTGCCGGTCGGCATAGGCGCCACCGATCCTGATCGCCTCGGCAGCGGTCGAACTCACGCAGCAACGGGCCTACCCAACGTTCCACGCAACTCGTCTTCGGTTTTCAACATGGGGCTCTTTGACAGCGGTCTTTTCTGGGATTCACGTGTCGAGAGTTTTGGCAAGGAACCCGAGGCCAATGGCAGCCGTTCCGACATACGAACACCCGATGTCGCCTTCGGCGCCGCCGATCCAAATGCCGGAGACAACCTCCCTGCAGCACAAGCGCGACTCCCCGTGGCTTCCGATACGGAAATGCGCGGAACGCGTTTCGAAGCCGGCAACAACAACGCAGCGGTGCGTGCGCATCTCGCCGCTCGTATCGGCGGCTATGGTATCGGCGCGGGCGAACTGTCTGTGAATACCTGGTTACCCGAGTTTCAGGCTGCGTTTGGCGCCGGAACAGCGCAACAGCTCATTACCTTTGATCGCATCGCTGAAGCCCTCGCAGCTTATGAGCGTTCCATGAACTTCAGCAATCATCCCTTCGCCAACTACGTTCGTGGCAATCTGCAGGTACTGAATGATCCGCAGAAACGAGGCGCCATCCTGTTCCTGCGTGACCAGAACGAAGGGGGTGGTGGATGTATCGACTGCCACAGTGGTGATCGTTTCACCGATGAAGAACCCCATACCGTTGCCTTTCCTCAGTTTGGACCAGGTAAAGGTGACGGCAACGCCCATGACTTTGGTCGGGAACGCGAATCCGGTCTCGCCGCTGATCGTTATCGTTATCAAACTCCGAGCCTCTTGAACGTCGAAGTCACCGCGCCCTATGGCCATGCAGGTGCTTACGAAACGCTTGGTCATGTTCTCGCTCACTACAACAATCCGAACGGCACGGTCACCAACTTCTTCGACGATGGCGGCGCGTGCACGCTCAATCAATTCCAGAATCGTGCGGATTGCGCCAATCTCTATCCGACAAGCCGCGGGAGCAGCAACGCGGCACTACGCAAACTGCAGCAGGAACGCGCCGACAACACCACAGAATTTCCGAATACGGACCTTAACAATGGGCAGCGCGCCGACATCGTCGCCTTCCTGAATACGCTCACTGACCCGTGTGTAGAGAGTCGCACTTGCCTTGCCCCGTGGATTGCAGACACCACGAATCAAGGCCCCGACAACCAACAGCTGAACGCGCGCGATGCGGAGGGGAATCTGTTGTAATCACGAGCACAGAGGACCCCTGCCACCGTGCGATTCACGATCACGCTGAAACTGTTATTCGTTTTCCTGGCAACAACCGGCGCGGTGTTGATTGCCGCGCTGATGCTCGCACGGTGGAGCTTCAATCAGAGCTTTCTCGACTACGTCAACGCCCTTGAACACGATCGCCTGTCACATATCGCGGCTGACGTTGCCCAACAATACGACGCTGATCGTGGAACCTTCGTGGACCTCGATCCACGTTCATTCATACACATTGTGCAGATTCACTCACCACGTGGACTACGAGACGACCGCAGACCACCATCTCCCAGTCAAGGGCACCACCCTGGTTTCGGCCGACCTAAACCGGGCGACGAGCCAGGGCGCTCGTCAGTTGCACTGTTCGACGTCGCTGGCAAGCTCATCGTCGGCCGGTCTCCCACTCAAGACAATGACCTCGTGCGTGTGCCTGTTATATCAAGCGGCGTAACAGTGGGTGAATTGCGTGCCCTTCCCCATCGACGTTTCACCACGCTGCGCGAAACAGAGTTCGCGCAACAACAACGAACGGCCACGTGGGTAATCGCCATTGTCTGCACACTGCTGGCGTTGGGGATCTCGATGATCGTGGCGCGCACATTGCAAGCATCACTACGACGCGCCATGCAGCGGGTGAACCATATCGCGGCGGGGGACTTCACTGCGAAGTCTCCGGAACTACGCAGTGACGAGTTTGGTGAGCTGTCCGCCAACCTCGAGAGACTTGCCACTACCCTCGAAGAAAATCGCAAGTCCAGACAGCGTTGGCTCGCTGACATTTCCCATGAGCTGCGCACCCCCGTGACGGTACTGGTGGCTGAGTTGCATGCACTCAAGGATGGCATTCGGACTCTTGATGCGGCGCAGATCGAGTCCTTCGATCAGGAAGTGAAACGGTTGCAACACCTGATCGACGACCTCTATCAACTGTCGCTCTCCGAAATTGGCGGGTTGCGGTATGCGTTTGCGCCGGTTGATCTCAGCGAGCTGCTGCACGCTTCCGAACCAGAGCGGATCTCAACGACATTGGTTATCCAAACTCATATCGAACCGGGCCTCGCGGTGCGAGGAGATGCAACACGGCTCGATCAGCTGTTCACCAATCTCTGGCGCAACGCCCTTGCCTATACCGATTCACCGGGAGTCGTTCGACTCACCGCCGCGCGTAGCGGAGCAAACATTCGGGTGGTGATTGAGGACAGCCTTCCAGGTGTCGCTGCAGAGCACCTCGAAAAACTCTTCGACCCACTCTTTCGCACGGAACTCAGCCGATCACGCAAACTCGCAGGCGCAGGCCTTGGGCTGGCTATCTGTCGTAACATCATCACCGCTCACGAAGGCACCGTTCGTTCTGTACCTTCATCACTCGGTGGCCTCGCGATACAGATGGAATTCCCTGCACTGTGACGCACGTTCTCATTGTCGAAGATGAAGTTAAGATCGCCGACGTACTGCGCGCCTATTGCGAGGGTGAGACGTTTCAGGCGACAGTGCATCACGATGGCACCCATACGGTTGAGTGGATTGCCACACAAAAACCCGACTTCGTCGTGCTTGACCTGATGTTGCCCGGCAAGGACGGTCTCACCATCTGCCGCGAAGTCCGACAGTTTTCCAACGTGCCTATCCTGATGCTGACCGCGCGAGTTGATGAGATCGACTGTCTGCTCGGTCTCGAACTCGGCGCCGATGACTACGTCTGCAAGCCTTTCAGCCCACGGGAAGTGGTGGCGCGCATCAAGACGATCATGCGGCGTGCTTCGATGCCTATCGTGAAGACCGAGACCAATCTGCTGAAGTTCGATGGGCTCTGCGTCGACCCGGAGAAGTTCATCTGCACCGCCAATGATGTGGCAGTCGATCTGACACCGGTAGAACTGCGGATCCTCGCACACCTGCTGCACCAACCCGGGAGAGTCTTCTCACGCGACGCCATCATTCAGGCTGCCTACGATGATCATCGAATCGTCAGTGACCGTACGGTGGACAGTCATGTGAAGAACCTGCGGCGCAAGATCGATGAAGCCGGCGGGAATGCAGAAATGATCCGATCCATCTATGGTGTCGGCTACAAGCTCGAATAACGAATCGCCATGGATCCTGAGTTGAAAGCACGCATCGAGAGCAAGGACACGTGGACGTTTCCCGAGTGTCTCGCCCTCGGTTCTGAGTTTGGCATCAAGACCCGCTTTGTCGTCGCCATGGTCATGATGCTCGGCCGCAACTACGTCGATGGTGAAGCGGGCAGCTATAGCGAAGGATCAGGAGCTCGCTCAGATCCCCCCGCGTAGCTGCACAGGCATCACGAGGCCTTGCTGAACTCGTAATGTGAAGGGTCTGGTTGCTTCGACTGCTCCCAATACTCGATAAGCGTAAACGGCCAGTTCTGAGTGATCCGGCCACTGGCGTTCTTGTACCAGGTGTTGACGTTCGAATGCCCCCAGGCCATGCCCTTGTTGCCCTCATCGATACGCACGTTGTATTGGTCGTGTACGTCGCGCCTCACGTCCATCGTTGTACCGGGTCCACGCTTCGCCAGTTCTGCAAGGCAGCCGAGTATGTAGCGCACTTCGCACTCGGAGAAGAAGATGATGGAGCTGTTGACGACGATGTTGGTGTTGGGACCATAGGTGCAGAAGAAGTTTGGATATCCCGGGAACGTGATGCCCTGAAACGCTCGAGGCTCACCCGCCCACGCGTCATGCAGTTCCACACCCCCTTTGCCATAGATCTTCATCGGGGTGAGGAATTCACTTGCCTTGAAGCCTGTGCCATAGATCAGCACGTCGAATTCGTGATTCTCACCATCCTTGCAGGCGATGCCGGTTGAAGTGATCTCACGAATCGCATTCGTGGTGAGTTTGACGTTGTCCCGCTTGAGTGTTTTGAACCACTTGCCGTCATCGACGAGCATACGTTTGGAGCCCGGTGGGTAGTTCGGCGTACACATTTCAACCAGATCCTGCCGATCACCTAGTTGCTCGCGCATGCCATCGATGAGCTGCTGACGGAAATCTTCATTCGCCTGGCTGATGGATCGTTCACCTTGGTTCCAGCCAGGCTCAACCGTCACCGCCGCGAGCATACCCTCCGCGGATTTCCAGAAAAGGCTGAACCGGAACCAACGCGCGTAATACGGCAGGTGATTGAGCAGCCAGTTCACTTCACCCGGAATCTCTGAGAAATACTGTTGGTTGAGCAACACCCAAGGTGGTGTACGTTGAAAGACGGTGACACTCGCCGCTTTCTCCGCGACATGAGGTACAAACTGGAACGCACTTCCACCCGTGCCGATGACACCCACACGCTTGCCTGTGAGGTCGACCGAGTGATCCCAGCGTGCGGAATGGAAACACGGGCCGTTGAACACGCCGACGCCTGGCAATTTCGGCATTTGCGGTTGATTGAGCTGACCGACACAACTGATCACCACGTGACCTTCGAGCTTGGCTGGACCGTTAGGTGTTTTCATGTCCACCACCCACACACCACGTTTTTCATCGAGCCGTGCACTCAGCACCTCGTGGCTGAAGCGGATGTGTTTGCGTAAGTCGTAGGCCGCAGCGGTGTCAGCGAAGTATTCGCGGAGGATCGGTTGGCTGGAGAAGTACTGCGGCCAGTCTTTCTGACGAAATGAATAGGAGTAGACGTGGTTGCCGCTGTCGACACGGCACCCCGGATAGGTGTTTTCGTACCAGGTGCCGCCCACGTCCGCATTCTTGTCAACGATGATGAAAGGAATACCCGCTTCCTGCAAACGGATCGCGGAGAGTAGTCCCGACATCCCTGCGCCGATGATGACGACCGAGAACCTGGAACGGTCCGCCACATCAACACGATGCAAGTTTGGTTGACCGTAGGCGTCCTCTCCAGCCATGGACAGTTCGGAGGTGAGGAACTCGACATAGTTGTCGGACACGTCCTGACCCATGACGAAACCGATCATTTCGCGAATCTGCGGTTCTGTCAGGGAGACTTGTGCAGGCGTGCCCTTGTCTCGGGCATTTCGAATGATGTCGAACGCGCGCGCGCGGATGGTCGCCTGGTCGGCTTCGTTGATGCCGTCTTGTGGGTCGCTCATGAAGGCGGGTTGCGGTCGGATGCCCGAACGGATGATGGAAAGGTCGCCAGTGAGATGGACCATGGCCAACATCAAGGTCGGGATGTGGGCTTCCGCCAGGGAGGAGCGGATTTCATCGTCGGTGATGGAGGTTGGGATCAGTTTCGGATCACTGCTCATTGAAGAAGTACCTTTGGGCGTTTTTCTGGGATGGGCGAAAGGTATCAGGAAATGGGACCGGGGATGAGTACAGGAGGTCGAGAGACAGCACTTTCGAGATGCCGGCAGGTGCCTCATTCGCGGGGCGAATGAGGTTGCTACTGCACGCTTCGATACCTCAACTGAAAGTCATAGTCGGCTGAGGAGCCGGATCCAGCGTTGGTCGGGGCAATCCACTCAGACCAAAGCCCGTCGTTAGACGTCGCTAGTTCGCCAACCGGTATGTCGAAAGGCACCCATCCCCAGACAGGGTCATAAAACTGCAGGAGTTGATCAGGCATTGCAGATCGAACACGCACCCGCCCCGCTCCACTCATTGAACGCACTTATCCCAAGATCCCGGTAGTGCTGAGCTCTGATCAGGTGTCTGCCCAAGTTGAAGAGATTTGAAACAGCAGCATGAGCAGTCACAAATCTCTGTGCCTGCCTAACTGATTTGAACTTCCGCATACCCCGCTCCCTCACCCTGGTCGCCTCATGTGATTGT
>SXGR01032974.1_pt1 | contig 23856 bp, 22 predicted proteins | sample 3174711 | NCBI WGS metagenome assembly SXGR01 (sample SAMN11356860, study PRJNA531348) | freshwater metagenome | isolation source: freshwater sample F1-60 | place: China: Fuxian Lake, Yuxi | collected 2017-12-25 | reverse complement strand
TATCTCGTCTATGTAGACGATGCCCTGTTCTGCGCGAGGGATATCGAAGTTGGCGTTCTGTACGAGGCGGAGGAGAATATTTTCGACGTCCTCTCCTACGTATCCGGCCTCCGTCAGCGATGTGGCGTCAGATATGGAGAACGGCACGTCGAGGATCTTGGCCAGTGTCTGCGCCAGGTGTGTCTTGCCGCAGCCCGTAGGTCCGACGAGCAGGATGTTGGTCTTCTGGAGTTCGACGTCTGGCGACTCGGTCCCGAACCAGATGCGCTTGTAGTGGTTGTATACCGCGACAGAAAGCGTCCGCTTGGCGCGCTCCTGGCCGATTACATACTCGTTCAGTCGGTCGAACACCTCACGCGGCGTCGACGGGCGTGTAGTGGGCGTCGAAACCGGCTTCTCATCCGAAATGATCTGCTGGCAGCGACCAACACACTCGTTGCAGATGAATATCTTCGACGGTCCTGCGATCAATCGTCGAACCGCCTCCTGCGGCTTTCCGCAAAAGGAGCACGAGTAGTTGTCGTGGCGCTCAGATCGGGTGTTGGCTGGCATTATTTGTCCTGCTGCCGGGAATTAGTTTGTGACCTGCACCAATTCTGTCCGCGTCGCGCCTATTTTGGCGCTTTTCCGTCCTTGCTGGGCTTGGCGTCCTTCGGCTGTGAGGTAAGCACCTGGTCGATGAGGCCGTACTCAACGGCCTGTTCAGCTGTCAGGTAGTAGTCGCGATCAGTGTCACGGGCGACCTTCTCGTAGGCCTGACCTGACCGGTCAGAAATGATCTGGCGGATCCGGTCCTGCATACGCAGGATCTCTCTCGCATGAATCTCTATGTCCGTCGCCTGCCCTTGCACACCTGATAGCGGCTGGTGCATGTGGATGGTCGAATTAGGCAATGCGAAGCGCTTGCCCTTGGCTCCAGCCGTGAGCAGGACAGTACCCATGCTGGCGCACAGCCCCACGCAGATAGTGGAGACATCGCACGGGATGTGGTCCATGGTATCCATGATCGCGAACCCGGCTGTGATGACGCCTCCGGGCGAGTTGATATAGAGCGAGATGTCTTTTTCAGGGTCTTCGCGAGCGAGGTACAGCATCTGAGCGACTACCAGGTTAGCCACCTGATCGTTAATACCGGTCCCGAGGAAGATGATGCGTTCCTTCAAGAGGAGCGAATAGATGTCGAATGCGCGCTCGCCGCGTGCGCCCTGTTCGATGACCATCGGGATGATGTTTTCGGGTCTACTGATCTCTCTAGCCATTCTTCTAATTTGCCTTTCCTCTGTGCCGGGTCAGGGGATGCTTTGAACCTGAGGGAACCGTCTGATCTAGTCTGTTCCGCTGGTGCTCCACTCAACAATACGCCAGGGGAGATTACATTTCGCCACTGCAGGGCCGCCAAAAGTGGCCCAAGGTATCAGGGAGCTACTGCCGCTTCGGGCAATTTCGCATTCTCTGCGGGTAATGGGTCTGCAGGCGGGTTCATCAATGCGAACTCTATTGCCTTATCGAGTGCGCCTCGCCTGCGGAGCACGCCACGTACGCTCTCCTCAACTTTAGCCCAGTCCGTTGCCGGGTCTGCATCAGGCCGCGCCTTGAGCTTGGCCAACTCGGTGGCAACCGCTTCATCGCTCACCGTAATCGCTTCGGTTTCCGCCAGTTTTTCGATAACCAACGACCTCATTAGCCTGTCGCCTGCGGTCGTTTTGGCCTCGCTGACATACTGTTCTGTCGTCTTACCGATGCTTTCTATGTACCTGTCCAACGGGACCTTGTACTGAGCAAGGGCCTGGTGTTGGTCGTAGATGATGTGGTCTGCCTCGTGGTCGACCATCATCGGCGGCAACTCGAACGTAGACGTTGCTACCAACGCGTCAAGCGTCTGCCGTTCCAGCGATTTTCGCGCTTCGTCTTTCGTCTGCGCTTCGAGGTTCTCTCTTATCTTGTTGCGAAGCTCCGCAAGGGTACTGAGGCCTTCGCCTACCGATTTGGCCAATCCGTCATCAATCGGCGGGAGGCTCTTTTCCTTGACTCCGCCAAGGGTCACGTTGAACTCTCCAGACTTTCCGGCGAGGTCTTCCCTCGAGTAGTCGGCGGGGAACGCGAGCGATAACTTCCGTGATTCGCCAGCAGACATTCCCACAATCGCCTCTGCGAAGCCGGGCACCGGGTACGCGCTGCCAGAAGCCGCGAGGAACTCTGTGTTATCCACGTTTAGGACCTGCTTGCCGCCCGCGGTACCGGAGGCCGTGATTGTGGCCAGGTCGCCGAGCCTTAAGTCTCGTTCGACGGGAGTCCAGGTTGCGCTGCTTTCGCGTACGCGTTCCAGAACTTCATCTACCTGCGCATCCGTAACCGGACTTTCTTGCTGACGAACACGGACAGATTTGTAATCGCCCAGCGTGACATGGGGCGAAAGAGCGACCGTGGCATCGAGCTTGACTATAGGGTCGCGTTCGGTCACGCTGACTTTCGGCGTAGCGGCAGGCTCTAACGCCTCTGACTTTATCGCTTCTCCAACGGCCTCCTGCACCAGGGGCTCAAGGGCCTCGTCCAGCAGGCGGTCCTTGCCCACGTACCTTTCGAAGATAGGACGCGGGGCGTTCCCGTTTCTGAACCCCGGTATCCGCGTCCGGGACACAAGCCGCTTGTACGCGCCTTCGAGGTGACGTTCGACCCGTTCGGACTCCAGTTCAATGTGCAGCACCGTCTGTCGTGAGACGGTTTCGCCCCGTGTAACCTTCAAACGGCATCTCCCACGCGCGCAAATAGGTTACGCGCAGATCAAAACATATTCAGCGACAAACTACGACATTGTAACTCACCGCAGGCCGACAGTAGCCGACGCGTCACCTTTGACTGCCTGCCACGGTGCGATCGCGCCTATTGCGGCTGCACCACTCGCAAGTGCCGCTCCGTGAGCTGCGCGTCCTAGATCGGACCCGGCGACTCAAATAACCGGTCGCTCGCTGTCGGAGTCTTCGGGAAGGCGCTCACTTCGCGTATCGACGTCTCTCCGGCCAGAATCGCGCATAGGCGGTCTAGTCCCAGCCCCATGCCTCCATGCGGCGGCACGCCGTATTCGAATGCCCGTAGGAAGTGCCCGAACCTTATGCGTACATCTTCGGGGCCGTATCCGATTATCCCGAAGACCTTCTCGAGCAGTTCCGGCCTGTGGATACGTATGCTCCCAGACCCCAGCTCCCAGCCATTGCAGACGAGGTCATACTGCTGTGCATGCACCTTTTCGGGGTCCGTATCCAGCAAAGGCAGGTCTTCCCACCGGGGCGCACTGAACGGGTTGTGCGCCGACTCCCACCCGTTTCGGTCGTTGTCCCATGCAAACATAGGGAAGTCGGTTACCCAGGCGAAGTGGAACGCGTTCTCGTCAACCAGTCCCAGCCGCTTGCCGAGGGTGTTGCGCAGGTTGCTGAGCGACACTGCGGTCACCTTCGGGCTGGCCGCCACGATCAACACTAAGTCGCCTGGCTTCGCGCCTGTCAACCGGCCGATCTCCTTGATGGCGTCAAGCGAGACGTGCTGCTTGATCGGGGACCTTACGGTGGCATCCGTGACATCGCTGATCGACGCTGGCCCGGCATCGAACGCTATCGTGACCAGTCCCCGCGCGCCTGAACTCTTCGCAAGTTCTATAAGTTCGTCAGTCTGCTTTCGCGTGTACGTAGCGCACCCCGGTACGGCGAGCCCCTTCACTATGCCGCCCGCTTTGATTGCGTCTTGGAACACCTTGAACCCAGAACCGGCCGCGATCGCGGTCAGGTCGGCCAGTTCCATCCCGAAACGCAGGTCCGGCTTGTCCGATCCAAACCGCCGCAGGGCTTCATCGTGCGATAGGCGTGTAAAAGGCGACGTGATCTTCGCGTCCGGCCGGATTTCTTTGACGATGCGCGTGTACAGGCCTTCCACCACCCTGTGGACGTCTTCCTGGTGTACGAAGCTCATCTCGAGGTCTAGCTGCGTGTGCTCAGGCTGACGATCGGCACGGAGGTCTTCGTCGCGGAAGCAGTGCGCGATCTGGAAGTACCGCTCAACGCCGGAAACCATCAGGATCTGCTTGAGCTGCTGCGGCGATTGCGGAAGCGCGAAAAACATGCCCGGGTGCTGCCTGCTTGGGACGACGTAGTCCCGTGCTCCCTCGGGCGTGGACTTGAGCATGATCGGCGTCTCTACCTGCGTGAAGCCGTTCGCCTCCAAGTGGTCCCACATGATGTGCGACACCTTGTGTCGAAGGCGCAGGAGTTCCTGCATCCGCGGCCGCCTCAGGTCCAGGAACCTGTAGCGGAGCCGCACTTCTTCATCTACCTGCTTGGCGTTGTCGACCTCGAACGGCGGCGTCTTCGACATGTTGAGTACGGTGACGCTTTCGGCCGCGAGTTCAACGTCGCCCGTAGCGAGTTCGGGATTTTCCGCGCCCGCTTTACGAAGCACTACCTGACCGGTCACCTGCACGACCCACTCAGAGCGCAAATCGCTCGCGGTCTTGTGCGCCTGCTCCGACGCCTGGGGGTTGAAAACGGTCTGCAACAGGCCGGACCTGTCGCGCAGGTCTATGAAGATCAGGTTGCCGTGGTCGCGCCGGCGGTGTACCCACCCTGCGACGGTGATCCGTTTGCCCAAATGACCTTTGCGCGGCTCTCCGCAGTCTGTGTCTTTATACATGATGAATCTCCATAACAGGCGGAAACGCCCGTTCGTTAAGCTCGGACGCGGCCTCAACAAGCGTGATCGGCAGGACGGCCCGCCTGTTTCAGCGGACCGGAGTATTTGTGTCCTTGCGCCCCTTGGCCAACCGCCAGTCTGCAACACGCCACAGCGCGCTGGTCAGCAGCCCTGCGCTCATGAGCTTCAGCAGATCACCAGGGATATACGGATAGACCGCGCTCGAGAATAGCTTTCCGGGCGCCGGCCATCCGAGGTCAAACACCGACAACCAGATAAGCGCCGGGACGTAGACGGCTATCGCACCTATGGCGATAGGCCACAGCGCGCGGTCGCGGCTCCAGCCTCGCTGGGTCATGTAGCCGACAATCCCCGCCGCGAGTATGAACCCCAGGAGGTAGCCTCCAGACGTGCCCTTCACGTAAGTCCAACCATTGCCGCCCCCCTGGAACACCGGCACCTCGGCCATTCCAACCAGGTAGTAGCCGACTACCGTCACAAGTCCCCACCGCCAACCGAATAATGCTCCTGCGCTCAACACTCCAAGTGTCTGCAATGTAATGGGCACAGGGTTGTCTGGAAGGTGGAACCGGACGCGGGCCAAACCTGCAATTAGGGCTATGAAGAGCGCGGCAGCTATCGCCTTGTGGACGACGGTTGCTCGAGGGAACAGTGATTCGAACAGCGAGGGCTCAGCCGCTCCAATTACCCCTAACCTGCGCGCCCAGCCAACCGGTCCGGCCAAAGCAACCGCGGAAGAAGACTGCATCTCTGTTCTCCCAGTCTCGTTCTACTCGAAAAACCTGACGGATGCCGGATCCACAGGGCAACAGCCTAGCACGCCGCCCGGCCGCAACACTCGATAACGCGCTGGGCCAACTTTTGTGCCGCTACACAGGTATGCCATACTCGCGCTTCTTGACTGCGAGGCTTACGAACGTCTCGGTCCTGCGCACACCCTGGACTGTGCCCACCTTTTCCCGCAGGAACCGGCCCAGCTCTTCTGAGTTCGGCAGCGTTGCCCAGGCAAACACGTCGTAGGTTCCGGTCGTCACGGCGACCCACCGCGTCTGATCGAGCTCCGCGATCTTTGTGGCGACCTGATCGATCTTGTCGGGGTCGACCTGTATGCCAATGAGCGCCTCTGATTCGTACCCAAGCTTTCGTGGGTCGGGCAGGGCGATGACGTTGATGATTCGATCTGCGACGAGCCGCTTGAGTCGTCTCCGTACAGTACCTTCACTCACTTCAACGTCGCGGGCGATGCGTGCATTTGAGGACCGTCCGTTGCGTTCAAGAATCGCAATAATCCGGCGGTCGAGGTCGTCCATTTTTACGATGCCACCCACCTTGGCGCGCCTGGGCATGTGCTCTGTCCTCTTTCATCCGAGACCCTGTCACCAGGGCAAACATCTGAAGTGTCCGCGAGTGCGTTTGACTGACCGCGTGGACTGGGTGAAATCTGCGGAATCCGATTATCTCACGTCCGATCCAGCCACAAACCGTAATAGTAACTCTGGCAATTCAGATCGCAAGCCCATATCGCGGTACGTTTCGTCGCATTTGGTGCGACTCCCACTATGCCAGCGTCGCTTAATGCAATAAACTCGCGTGAGGCCTGTCCGCAAACTGTCCAGAAACTGTCCAGTGCGACCGTATGGCCCGCGTGATAGGAAGTTACATTTGTGACATCAGACAGGTAGCTTTGGCCAACGGGAGGCAACCGCACCATGGTCGTAGAAAAGAAGCAGGCCGTCATATTTACCGACGCGGCTACTGCCAAACTGCATGAAGTCCTCAAAGAGCAGGACGCCCTTGAGTCATATCTCCGCATCGCGATAAGCACGACGCCTCGCGGTGGTGTCGAGTACGTCTTTGGCCTTGAAGAGAAACCGGCTGACGGAGACGAAGTCATACAGAGCGGCTGGCTCAAGGCGGTCGTTGATCAGGACAGCATGCCGCTGCTTGATGGTTCCAGCGTGGACTACGTCGAAGGTCTGCAGCGCTCTGGCTTTGTAATTGCCAACCCGAACTTCGCGACGGGCGGCTGTGCCTGTGGCGGCGGCGGATGTGGTTGTGGGGGCGGAGGGGCCGGTGGCCACGGCGGACACGGGCATGCCGAGGCAGAGGATGCCGACGACTCTGTAGCCAGCGAAGGCGGCTGCGCATGCGGCGGCGGTGGCTGCGGTAGCCACTAGGAGTTGGCGGGGCCGACACCCTCTCCCGGCGGGAGAGGGCTGGGGTGAGGGAGAAGCCTGAGACTCCAGTGTCCTGCGCTTCGAACCCCACCGTACCTTCGCCCAAGATTGCATCCGAGGCTGTTTGCCACTGTATCGTTCGCGCACAGCGCGACCTGCGCGTATAATCCCACGGTTGCCTGAAAACTGAGCGGGCGGCGAGTCGCCTGAATTCTGGAGATTGACTGGATGACCTATATCATCTCGAAGACCTGTGTCGATGTCCGTGACGGCGCCTGCGTCGATGTGTGCCCGGTGGACTGCATTTACTCCAAGCCTGGCGACCCGCAGCTCTACATCAACCCTGAAGAGTGCATCGACTGCGCCGCCTGCGAGCCGGTCTGTCCGGTCAACGCCATATTCCCCGAGGACCAGGTGCCGGCAGGCGAAAAAGAGTTCGTCAAGATCAACTACGACTACGACTACAAGACATCATCCCCCGGCAACAACGCTGGCATAGGCCCCAAGGCCCCCCAGAAGCATTAGTCCGCAGGCAGCCAACCGCATAGAATTGCCGCCCCGAGCATTTGCCGGGGCGGTCGCTTTTTCAAATACTGTCAGATGCACAGGAGCAAGCCATGGGACAAGGCCCACGCGTCCTCGTCACGGGTTCTAGTGGCCTTATCGGCGCCATGCTCATACGGTCGCTCGCAAACAAATATCAGTTCAGCGGCCTGGATCGTGTAAAGGGCCCGAACGCGCCCGACATCCCGACTCTGGTCGCAGACGCCTCCAAAGACATCGACTCAATCGTTCCGGCGTTCAAAGGCATAGACGAAGTCGTTCATCTTGCGGCAGATGTCCGGCAGAACGCGCCGTGGGACAGCGTCCTGCCCAACAACCTCGTCCTCACACACAACGTCTGGGAGGCCAGCCGTATCGCCGGGGTCAAACGAATCGTCTACTCAAGCTCCAACCACGCAGTCGGCATGTTTGAGAACGACGACCCTATCAAGCGCATCGTGAAGGGAGATTACGCAGGGCTTGACCCGGCTAAGGTTAAACAGGTGGACCACAACGCGCCAATAAGGCCCGATGGCGACTACGGCATATCGAAGGTGTTCGGAGAAGCGACAGGCCGGTACTACTTCGAGCAGTTCGGCATCGAGGCCGCCTGTTTGCGCATAGGCTCGCTTGTGCCGCATAACAACCCGACGAAGTCTGTCCGCCACTTTGCGACGTGGTGCAGCCACCGTGACCTCGCGCAGCTGGTCGATAAGTGCCTGTCGGTGTCTAAGCTCGGCTTCGACATCTTTTACGGTGTTTCGGGCAACAAGTGGCGGTTCTGGGACATATCGCACGCAGAGAAGGTCCTGGGCTACAGGCCGCAGGACAACGCAGAGACCTACCGCTGAGAGGACGGGCCACGCGAAGGGCCACCTGTCACGCGTGACGCGATGGTGGGTCGAACCGCGGCTGCAGGGCGGGGTGTGACTGCATTTGCCCGCGCGTCGGCGCCCGGCGTTGTGTGCCGGGGCTGTGTACTGCGCCACCCGTATTCAATCGCCCGCATGTGAGCGATGCCTTCGTCGGTCGAGTAGTACCGCCCGTGCTTGGTCCAGCGGGCGTGCCCACGCTCGACCATCATCGCAAGCTTCGCCCTGATCGTCGCCGCGTCAGTGTTGTGGTACCAGCGGGCGAGGATGACATACGAAAGCTGTTCCGGCGTAAGGCGCTTGCCCGTGCTCACGAGTACGTACAGCACGCGTTCATACGCGCCGCCCGACTGAAGCAGTGGCATTTCGATTAACGCGGGCACCTCGTAGGCCTCGATCGCAGCGACGCGCTCATCTTCGGGAAGGCGCTCCCAGAGCCGCCTTCGCTTGGTTTCAAGGTCCTGCGACTGCCCCGCCTTGTGCGGCGTGGCAGACAGGTCAATCTTGTGCTGCAACGGAGGTGCAGGGCTACGTAACGTCAACGGGTTGGCCGGCCTCTCACCTAAGTGTCTGACTTTTCAGGGTAGAGCTGACTGAGTTCGATCCGCACGCCGCCAGTCGACGATGGGTCAGTGAACACATAGTGCCCGTTGAAACCTGCTACCGGTTCAACGTTCGCAAGCTTTACCCCACTCTTCTGCAAGTGGTCACGGGCAGTGGTAATTGACTCGACCGCCAGGCAGATATGGTGCAGGCCCTCGCCGTGCTCTGCGATGAACTGCGTGAATGGGCTCTTTTCGCTCGTCGGCTGAAGCAGCTCCAGGTTCGTGCCTCCCGCATTGATAACAGCGGCCCTGATACCGCGGTCCTTGTTTTCCATAACAACAGGCTCCGGCAGACCGAAGAGTGCGCGGAACTTCGCCACGCTGTCCTCGAGCGACCTGACCGCGATGCCGACGTGGTGCATCCGCTGGACCGTGCACGCATTGGACGAGATGTTTCGAGGTGCAGGCCGGTTGCCGGCTCTGGGTGTGGTCATGTGCTGCTCCACCGCTATGCCTGTCCCGTCTGGGACGGCCGCCGTATGTGAATAGTCTCCGTCGGCGAGTCTAGCACCTGATACTTATGAGCCGTGGCAGGGCGTCGAACTCAGGCTCCTCATCGGCTACCATTCGGCGATGACAACAAAGCCACCATCGCATGGGCCAGCGGGCTATGCCATAGCAGCCGATATCGGCGGGACGAATATCCGCGCCGCGGTAGTCTCTCGGGCTGGCAAAGTCATGTCAAAGGGCGCGCTCCCCACATACCCGGAGCGCGGGATTGCAGACGCCGCGGAACGACTGGCGGCGCTAATCGAAACAGCAAAGTCCGCGGTCTCAGGCGAGCGGCTAGTCGGCATAGGAGTCTCGACAGCGGGGCCCGTCGACCCCTCTACCGGCGTCTACAACCACCCGCCCAACCTCGCTGGCTGGCACGGTCGCACGATGCGGCCCCTCCTTGGCAAACTCACCGGCCTCAACGTGTGGGTAGGCCACGATGCGACCCTCGCAGCTCTAGCCGAGACCCGCCACGGTTCGAACAAGGGCGCGCAAAACCTGATCTACGTCACGATCAGCAGTGGCATAGGAGGCGGGATCATCGCTAACGGCGAAATGGTCACCGGCGCGACAGGCCACGCCGGTGAGATGGGCCATATCACCGTCCGGCCCGGCGCACAGAAGTGCAATGTAGGGTGCGACGGTTGCTTCGAAGGCAACGCGTCCGGCCCCGCAATAGCCCGCATGGCGGCTGCCCGGATCAGTTCAGGGGAGAAGTCCAGCCTGTCTCGGGCGGCAAACGGCGATCTCTCGCGCATCACAGGCCGGATGGTCTTCGACGCGGTCGCCGCCGGTGACGCGCTGGCGAAGTCTGTGATCGACCTGACTATCGACAACATAGGCCTCGGCCTCGCCAGCCTCCTCAACGTCTTCGACCCGGAGGCGATGGTCATCGGTGGGGGCGTCGTCGACGGACTAAAGCCGCAGTACGCGCGTGTCGAGGAATCGGTTCTGCGACACTCACTCCCGCACTACCGCGACCGAGGCGCTGTGCCTTTGTCAGTAACCACACTGGGCGACGATGTGAGCCTCATCGGCGCAGCAGCTATGACGTTCCGCCGGGCGGATACTTTGGGTTGACGGGTGGTCGCGCTACTGTTGGGCAGGGTGAGGCGCATGACGTGGCGCCGCGTCCCGATCCGCGCCACCTCGGTGAAACCGGCGTCAGCAAAAGTCTCAACTAAGCCCATGAACCGGTAGCTCGGAGAGTCCGGATCCACGGGGTAGGCTTCCACGGTGGCAGCGCCGTGCCGCTGGGCCGTTTCTATCGCCGCCGTGATGAGGCGTGCAGTCATGCCGGTGTGCCGCAGGGAGTTGGTCACATAGAAACAGGCGATTGACCACGTGCCGCCCGGCGGGTCAACGGGTTCACCGAGGCGGCGGTACGTTTCCTTAGGCGCCACAGAACACCAGGCCACGGGCTGGTCGTTCATGTATGCGAGGATGCCAATTGACGTGCCGCGGAACACCCGGTCTCGCAGAGCGGCTTTGAGAACAGATTTGTCTTTGGCGCGGCGTTCTTCAGAGTTGGACCGCCATAGCATGCACCAGCAGTTCTTCGGCCCACCACGGCTCTCGAAAAGCCGATCAAGGTCAGGCCAATGCTCCTCGTTGACCTCGCGAAAAACCAGGCTGTCTGGCGAATTGGCGTCGCCAGTAGCCTTCTCGTTACGCGGCACTCTCTACGTCCCTCATGGCTTTGCGAAGACTCCTGGCTGTTCTCTGTGCATATGCGAAACGCCCCTCGCGCGGCCTGGAGATGAAACTCCAGTACGTTCACTCCTCGTCTGTCGATGCATCGCCCCGCCGCGCTTCATCGCCACCGGACGCCTTGCCCCAGCCTTCTCGGTCGGCGGCGTCGTACTCGTCATCACCGTCGTCAGCGCCTGATCCGACCGAGGCGGGGCCGCCGAAAAGACCGCCCGACTCTGCAATATCGGCGCTGATCGTATCGACCAGGCCGTCTTCAGCCCTTATGGCGGCAAGCGACTCGACCGCCGCTGCAGCGACCGTCGGTTCCGGGCTTCGGACTGCCTTCAGCAGCAGGAGCCTTGCCTGCGGCCCACCAAGCATTTCCAGGGCCCCTACCGCCGCGACCTGAACGTTCAGGTCTGTGTCGTCGAGCGCAGACCTGAGATACGCCGCGTGCTCTTCATTGCCCAGTTCGCCAAGCGCGATAACCGCCTCGTAGCGGACTTCGGACTCTACCGCGTCCAACTCCTTGATAACGGTCTTCAGCCAGCGCGTGTCTGGCGATCTGCCCATCGCGAAGATGGCGCTCTGCCGCATCGGGCCTGTCCCAGACGCGTAGGCCTGAGAAATGAATGCGGCAACATCGTCGCCACCGAACGAGGACATGCTTTCAAGTGCTCGTCGCCTTAGCTCTTCGCCCTGCGCCTCGTCGGCGAAGACATTGCCGAGAGCCGACTTCACGGCCTGAGTGTGTTTTGGATGCAATTTGCCGTTCGCGGCGAGCAGACACACCGTCGACATTGCAGAAGCCGCCGCCACGCGTACGCCCGCGTCCGGATCGTGTTCGACCATGTTGGCGAACCGTGCCGCCAGCGTACGGTCGACACTCTCAGAAAGAGATTGGACCGAAAAGGTGCGGACTTCTGCATGGACCGATCCGAGGCATGCGCCAAACACCGATTCGAACTCGACGCCGGGGTCCTCATCGCTCAGGCCCCGGACCTTTCGGAGCAGGTCCATTGTCCGTTCGAGCGGCCATCGGGCCAGTTCGTCGGCCAAAGCTGCAGCCTCGGCCGGCGACAGCGCGGAAAGCTCTTGCACTGCCGCACAGGCAATATGACCTGACCCGTCGTCGGCCACGCGTTTCATGAATTCGGATAGGCCCATGCGTTAAGCGTATGCCACCGGCGACCGTCAGGCACAGCGCGGTCGGTCTAGTGCGCTCCCGCAGGCGGCGCCCCGGACGGATCTGGCGATGCTGGCTTTGACGCAGTAGGCCCACCGCGCTTCTGCAGTGGGACTTCTTTCAGGAATACCGTTAGCACAAGCGCAATCACGATGACGATGAGCGCGACCATGAACACCGCCGAAATCGCGTCGGCGAGCGCGATCTTCATGGCGCTTACCGCCCCTTCATATGTGGCCCCTGAGCTATCGCCGAGCGGCGATAGCTCATCTCTCAGTGCTGTCTGTCCCTCGGGGTTTACCAGTGCGGTCGGGTTGTGCGATAGGTCGTCGACTCGTTCGGACCCGAGCTGTGTGCGTGCTGCAGGCGGGATCTTCTCCTCGAAGCCTGCGCTGAAGTTGCTAACCATGTACGCGCCGAGTATCGCCAGCCCCAGGCTCCCGCCAATAGTCCTGAAGAACTGCGCCGCAGATGTGGCGACCCCCATGAACTTGAACGGCACTGCGTTCTGTATGGCGATCGTGAAAGTTGGGAACGACGTCCCCATTCCGAAACCGATCACAATCGCATACGTCAGCGCCAGCCCCTGGCTGGTAGTGCTCGTCAGTCTCGTCAGCAACCCGGCGCCGACTGCCATGATCGCCAGCCCGGCCAAGCCCTGTATCCGGTAGTGGCCTCCGGTTCTGGAGAGTAACTGCCCCGAAAGCGTCGCCCCTGCGACAACGCCCAGGCTCATGGGAGTCGTGAATCCGCCGCTGGCCGATGCTGAAAACCCGAGCACTCCCTGAAAGAACAGCGGAATGAATACGATTGCGCCGAACATGGCGAACCCGGTGACGAACGAAACTGCTAGTGAAACAGCGACAATCCTGTCCTTGAACAGTTGGAAAGGGAGGATCGGGTCCGCTGTCCGTAGCTCAATCATTATGAATGCCGCGGTCATTGCCGCCCCGAACGCTAGCAACCCAATGGCCAGCGGTGAATTCCACTCGTCATGGTGCACGCCGACCCATGAGATGCCGATGAGGATCGGCACAATGGCCATGACCATGGCGGCAGCGCCCGGGTAATCAACTCTCGGCGTGCCGACCCTCGGACCAGGTCTCGGGAAAAACCGGATGAATCCGAGCACTACCGGGATCCCCAGGGGGATGTTTACGAAGAACACCCAGTGCCATGACAGCGAGTCGGTGAGGAAGCCACCCAGACTTGGCCCGATCACCGATGACACGCCGAACATCGCGGCGATCAGCCCCTGGAAATTTCCACGGTCCGCAGGCGCAAAGAGGTCGCCCATGGTGGCGAAAGACAGCCCCATCATCCCACCGGCTCCGATGCCCTGCAGTGCGCGGAATGCTATGAGCTGGTTCATAGTCTGAGAAATGCCCGATAGCACGGACCCAACCAGGAAGATGACGATGCAAACGATATAGAGCCACTTGCGACCGTATATGTCGCTCAGCCGCCCTATGAGCAGGACAACGGACGTAGATGCGACGATGTAGCTGGTCGTGACCCACGTGTACCTGTCGAACCCGCCAAGGTCACCGATAATCCGCGGCATAGCCGTCCCGACGATCGTCTGGTCGAGCGCGGCGAGAAACATGGCGAGCATCACGCCCGCTACGGTCAGTATGAGTTCGCGGCGACCCAGACCTGGACCCTGCCAGGTTGCCTGGTGACTACCAGCCGCTGTCCCTGCGGTATCACTCTTTGTTGACATGCAGCGACCTTGTCGAACCTACTTATTATGAGAACAACTAGCGCGAGAATCCTACGCTTCACCCGCAACCGACGGTTCGGTATGTGAACGTAACGAGTCGCAAGCTGCAATTCGGGAAGGGCCGCATGGTCCCGTGCTGCGTCAAACGCATGTGAGACTTGGTCGGTTTATCCCTGACCCGCCGAATGGCCGCGCTGCCAGACGCTGTGCTGCGGCTGCGGACCATGTATTTCCTTCATGGCCCAGAACACCCGCTCCGGCGATAACGGCAGGCGCGTCAGGCGTGCGCCTGTCGCATCGAATATTGCGTTCGCAATCGCTCCGGCCGGCGGGATTATGGGCGGCTCGCCGACGCCGCGTATGCCGAACGGCCCATCGTCTGCTGGCGTTTCCAGGATGACCGTGTCGATCATAGGCAGGTCTAACGCTGTCGGTATGCGGTAGTCAAGCAGCGAGGCGTTCCTCATGATGCCGCGGTCGTCGTATACATACTCTTCCGACATCGCCCAGCCGATCCCCTGCGCCGCCCCCCCCTGCATCTGGCCCTCGACCTGCGTAGGGTTCACGCAGCGGCCAACGTCCTGGAAGGCGGTGAACTTCAGCAGTTCCACCTTGCCTGTATCAGGGTCGACCTCGACATCCGCAATGTTCAACGCATACCCGTTCGCCATGCGCATCGAGGGGTTATTTGAAGCCGTCGCGACTACGTTAGAGCCATGTACCGTGACCTGTTTGCCGGCCTGCTTGAACGTGAGCCGTCGGTCGGGGTTGTCGCTCGAGAAGAAGACCCCGTCGCGGTATTCGACCGCATCAGCCTGCACGCCCCACTTCTGCGCCAGCTTCTCGCGCATCTGACGGAGCACATCGGTACCGGCCTTGTAGATGGCGTCTGAATTCGCGCGTGTAACCCGTGAACCAGCCGATGAGCCTGAGTATGGCACCTGGTCTGTATTGCCGACCGTGCAATGCACCTCTTCCGGCTGTATCCCAAGCGTCGCCGCTGTGAGTTGAGCCAGCCCGGTCCGCACGCCTGAAAGGTCGACGTTCCCAGCGACAAGCTCTACCGAGCCGTCCTGATTAACCATCATCCGGACGCTGGAGACCTCGATTCCGCACGGCCACCAACCGATCCCGATTCCTCGCCCGCGAGGCCAGCCACGCGGAGATGGCACTATGGGCGTCGTCCAGGTGGGGTGGGCCTTTGCGGCCTCGAGCATCTCGGCGATGCCGATGCGGGTATAAGTGATGTCGTCGACAGACTTGTCCCCGGTCCGTGTGGCGTTCTTGAGACGGAACTCCAGCGGGTCTATCGCCAACTTGCGCGCCAGTTCGTCTATTACGCTTTCCGTGCAGAACGATGTCACAGTGGCTCCAGGCGCTCGATAGGCAGCCACTCTGGGTGTGTTTGTAACTACGTCGTAGGCATCGACGCGCATGTTCTCCGGCTGATAGCAGGCAAATACGGTCTGCAACCCGCGTATCACCGGCGCGCCGGGGAACGCACCTGCTGCGAAGACAACGCGAGCCTGCCCGGACTTGATCTCGCCGTCGCGCGTCGCGCCGACCTTGAGCGTCACAACAGCCGCTGCGCCGGGGCCGGTCGCCTGCAGCACCTCCGTCCTGTTCAAGACGATCTTTACGGGGCGGCCAGCTTTCCTGGATAGTAGCGCGGCGATAGGCGAGACACGCGGGACAAGCTTGCCGCCGAACGCGCCGCCTACTTCGAGAGGGATGACCGTGATCCTTCCGGCGTCTATCCCCAGCAGGCTGGCGAGCCCTCCGCGCAGTGAGAACGCACCCTGCGTATTGCCCCAGACGGTCAGGCGCCCGTCAGGTTGCCACCACGCGCTCTCGGCCTCTGGCTCGATGTAACCCTGATGAACAATAGATGTCCTGAAAGTCCGCTCTACTATGACATCGGACTCTGCAAAGCCGCGTTCCACATCGCCGCGCTGCGCTTCGAGGTGGGTCGAGATATTGCTCGGCTTATCTGACGCGCCGGAGAGCGACCGCGCGATAAGGCCTTCATGGAGCAGCGGCGCATCGGGCGACATCGCGGCCACAGGGTCTGTGACAGGGGGCAAGACCTCGTACTCGACCTTGACCAGAGCCGCCGCAGCCTCAGCTATGTGCGGGTCCGATGCTGCGACGGCCGCGACGGGGTGGCCCTGAAAAAGTACCTTGCGCCGCGCCATCACGAGGTTCGCCAGGTAGACGATCCCGATCTCGACCTCGCCAGTATCTACGTCGCCGGACACCGTCGATGGGAAATCCAGCGCGGTGACCACCGCCTTCACACCGGTTAACTTTTCGGCAGCCGACGTGTCGATGCTCACTATCCGCGCATGGGCATGTGGGCTACGGACTACCTTGCCGTACAGCGTTCCCGGAGCGTTGTAGTCAGCGCCGAACTGCGCCGTGCCTACTACCTTGTCGTAGCCATCGACCTTGTGGTACCTGCGACCGATCGGGTTGCTCAGCTGTGTCCGTTCCGGTGTAGCGACCATGTGTCAATCCTTATCCGTTGTAAAGCCCAACGACGCGCCGCCTGTCATTCCGAGCGAGCCCGCCCGTGTGCCCTCTCCCCTCGGGAGAGGGCTAGGGTGAGGGGCAGTCGCCTACCAGGTAGCCACGCCTGGTCATTCTGCGCCGCATAGCCTTTCCTGATGAAAATCAGGAAAGAACCCCGTTCGCTCCAGATCGCCCGCTACGCTACCAGATCAGGCGCGCAACGGAAACGTCTGTACCGTCACCCACTTGCCGCCGTAGGCCGTTCCGGCACGTCCCACAAGCGCTACTGAGTCTGCTGTAAATCCCTCGCCGAGCCTCAGTTCGCGGCCCAGCTTCTCCGCGATCTGCTGGTTCTCTGGCGGACACTCCTGCCACAGAGTCAGGTGAGGCGCATACCCGTGCTCGGCGTATCCGTACGCGTCAGTCACCAGCGGGCCGACTGCCGCGACCAGGCTCTTGTGAAGGCGGACAAGCTCTGGCGACTTCACCGCGTCATACCCCGCCCAGGTCGAGTGCAACTTCATACCAGCGCCGTCGAACGTCACCTTGGCTGGCCCATGTCCCTTTATTGCATTGGTGAACGACTGCTTGACCGCGTCCAGCGACTTCACATCGCAGAACGTGCCCATCACGGTGACGTGAGCGGGCAGGGCGGCGCGCTTCGAGCGAACGTGGGCGCGCAGGCCGTCGACGGCCTTGATCTGTTCTGCTGACGCGAACAGCACACCGGCGTAGACGCTGTACCCGGAGCGGTCGTTTGGCCTGTTAGATGCATCTATTGGCATAGCGGATGATGATACCGAACCGGACACCATAGATCCGGCGTATATCATCCTGAACTTGTCTCAGGAACGAAATGGCAATGTCCACTACCCGCGCCGTCCGCGCAGGCGCAGCAAAGTTAGCCGCCAGAACGCCTCGATCATGATCGCGAGCGACATCTTTGACTTGCCGTACTTGCGGTCGGTGAACAGAATCGGGTGCTCGACGACGCGCAGCCCTGCCTTCTGGCATGCATACGCCACTTCGGCCTGGAAGCCGTAGCCGACCAGTGTCAACGTGTCGGGGTTGATCTTTTCGAGTGCAGTTCGACGAAACGCCTTGAACCCGCAGGTGGCGTCCTTCACTTTCAGGCCCAGCACGCAGCGGATGCCGCGGCTGCCCCACGCGCTCGTCTGCTTCCGTCGGAAACTCCACGCCGGGTCCACGCTGCCGCCTTTCACGTACCTCGACCCCGTCACCACATCTGCCGCGGCCAGCTTCGCGATCATCGCGGGCAGTTCAGAAGGCGGGTGTGACAGGTCGGCGTCCATCTCGACGACGACCTCAGCGCCCGCGCCCAGAGCCGCCTTGAACCCGGCGACATACGCCGTCCCAAGGCCGAGTTTGCCTTCGCGGTGAATGACGATGAACCGGCCCGGCTGCGCGGCGGCCAGCTTGTCCGCGACGGTACCCGTCCCGTCTGGCGAACCGTCATCGACGATCACTATCCCCAGCCCACTTATCCCCAGGGCGTCTAATACCGCAACCACCCTGGGGAGGTTCTCCGCCTCGTTATACGTCGGGATGACAACTGCGACTTTCAAGAGGACAGCCTGTTCATGGCGCGCGCCTGACGCCGCGATAACGGCCCATGAGGTGGTTCAGACGTACCTGCAACACCTCCCAGAATCCCTGCACGCCCCGCGCGAATGTCATCGTGCTGCGGTCGAAGTAGTGCCAGTCGATCGCCACCTCGCCTATCGTCAGGCCTGACCTACGTGTCAGGAACAGGATTTCGACATCGAAGCCGAACCCTTTTAGCCGCTGGTGTGCGAACGTTTTTGCGACTGCCTCCGCGCTAAACAGCTTGAATCCGCACTGCGTGTCGTTGATACCGCGGAGCGCTATGAGCTTGACGAAATTAGTGAACAGCCTGCCGCTCATGTGCCTGCGCGACGGCTCGCCTATGCGGCGCGAACCAGCTGCTTCTCGTGAAGCTATCGAGACATCCCAACTGGGCATACCGCCTTCGCCTGAGAAAAAGTGGTCGAGTTGTTCCGGTGGCATCGAGAGGTCGGCGTCGCACATGAACCGCCACTGACCACGCGCTGCCAGCATGCCGCGCTTAACTGCCGCGCCCTTGCCGCCGTGAGGCGCGTCTATGAACCTAACGCGCAGCTCACGCGCCGCAGCTTCACCGAGGATGGCCGCTGTCCGGTCCGTGCTGCCATCGTTGACCGCGATAACCTCCCACGCCCAGGGCTTTGTCCGGAGGAAGGCGGTAAGCCGGTCGATGCTCGGGCCAATGATCGCCTCTCCCTGATACACGGGGATGACCACAGAAAGGAAAGGCTCAGGACCAGCAGACAAAGGGGGTTACTCGCCAGGCTGTTCTAGTTCAAATGCCTTGTGGATAGCCTGCGCCGCCGCCTGCACCTGCTCCCGCTTGACAAGGCACGTGATCCTTATCTCGGAGGTGGTCACCATCTCTATGTTGACGCTTGCGCCGGCGAGAGCGCGAAACATCTTCGCCGCGTAGCCGGGGGCGTTCTGCATGCCCGTGCCGACGATGCTGACCTTGGCCAGCCCGCCCTGCGATACGATGCCACTGTGCTTGATGGAGGCGTTTCGTTCGGTGATCTCTTTTGCTCGCTGGAACTCACCTTCGCCCACCGTAAACGTCATGTCGGTAAGCCCGTTCACGGAGACGTTCTGCACTATGACGTCTACGTTGATGCCCGCGGCCGCCAGCGGCTCGAAAATCGAGGCCGCGACGCCCGGTTGGTCGTGAGCGCCGCGCACCGTGATCTTCGCCACGTTGCGGTCGACTGCGATACCGGTCACAGCTTTGCGGACTTCCATCGTCGGTTCCCCTCCGTGAATCAGCGTCCCGGGCACGTCTGCCGAGGACAGCCCGACAAGTATCGGCACGCCGTAGACAGCGCCAAGCTCTATGGACCGCGGGTTCATCTTGGCGCCAAGTACAGCCAGCTCGAGCATCTCTTCGTAACTGATCTCTCTCAACCTGCGCGCGTCCGGTACGAGCCGGGGGTCGGTTGTGTAAATCCCGTCGACGTCCGTGTATATCTCGCAGCGGTCGGCCCTGAGCGCAGCGGCGAGCGCGACCGCGGTTGTATCGGAACCGCCGCGGCCCAGCGTAGTCACATCCCCGGTCTCGGCGAGCCCCTGGAAGCCAGCGACTATAACTATGCGCCCGGCATCTAGCTCCCTGTGCAATCTCGCAGCGTCTATTGAAGCGATGCGCGCCGATCCATGCGTCGAGTCCGTCTGTATCCCGGCCTGCGTGCCACTCAGACTGACGACTTCGTATCCGCGTGACTTAATCGCCATCGCCATCAGCGTCGCGCTGACCAGCTCGCCGGTCGAAAGCAGCGTGTCCATCTCGCGCGGGTCAGGCGAGTGAGGGCCTACGACCTCTTTCGCCAGCTTGATGAGATCGTCCGTGCTGTCTCCCATAGCGGAGACCACAACGACCATCTCGACCCCGTCTTTCCGCGTCCGGCAGATGCGCTCGGCAACGTGGCCGATCTTCCCGGCGTCGGCGACAGAACTCCCGCCGTACTTCTGGACGATGATTTTGCGGTGTTTGATCAAGCGTCGGCCACCACATGCGCTCCTGTAAGCGCTGGCTTCAGCACGATGCACCTGCCGGCTAGCCCGTGCAGGCGCGCCGCCTCGGTCATTTCATAAGTCACTGTCATCTCGCGACCACTGGTCAGCGCCATGACTGACGGCCCGGCTCCTGAAAGAAAAGCCCCGTGTGCGCCGCCGTTCAGGGCAGCCTTGATTATCGTGTTCAGGCCTTTGAACACCTCACCGCGCGCCGGCTGGTGCAGCCTGTCCTGAGTCGCCTGCTTGAGCAGCGATAGCTGACCCGTTGCCAGCGCGTTCACGAGCAGGGCGGCGCGGCCTATGTTGTAGATGGCGTCTGCCCGCGACAGGTGGGGGACGAGCTTCGCTCGCATCTCGTTCGTGTTCTTCGTCACTTCCGGGACGAATACGACTGTATTCAGGTCGGCAGGCAGCGGGACCTGGCCCACTACCCAGTTGTCGCCGTCGTGGACTCCTATGCAGCATCCGCCGTAGATTGCCGGAGCGACGTTGTCAGGATGGCCTTCAATATCAGCAGCAAGCTTGAGTGTTTGCGCGTAGTCCAGCTTGAGGCCCGCGAGGCTGGTGCCAGCGAGCAGCCCGGCCACTATCCCCGCAGAACTGGATCCCAGGCCGCGCCCGTGCGGGACGTTGTTGCGGCAGATGTACCTGAGCGCCGGCATGGGCTTTCCTGCAGCCCGGAACGCAGCCTCTACGCCTATGACGACGAGGTTGCGCGCATCCGTCGGGAGTTCCTCCGCGCCTGAGCCATTAATAACAACCTCGAACGGGCCTCGCTCGACGGTAAGTTCATTCCAGAGGTCGACGGCCATGCCAATGCAGTCGAACCCCGGGCCCATATTGGCCGTGGTCGCGGGAACGCGGACTGTGACTGTTTCTGACGACTGAGCAGGCATATGTTCACCGGACACCGACTAGAGGCCGAGGCTCATCCCCTCTCCCGTTGCCGGAGAGGGCCAGAGTGAGGGGCAAGCTGAGCGCCCTGAGCTTGTCGAAGGGTCAACCGTTCGGCGTCACTTCGTACGGCGAAATTCGTAACCCACAACCCCGCAAGTATAATCTGCCCGTTCCACCAAATACACGCGTCACTCAGCGGCTGTGCCTCGCCGCCTACCGGTCCATGTGGACGGAGCATTCACCGATGCCGAAAGAAGCAGCATTCATCGCACCCAACACACCACAGTCGCACGTGCGACTGGACGAACTGAATAGGCTGGCGCACCGGTCGGGCGGCGCGGTGACCTTCAAGCTCGTTGATGCATCGCTGTCGCCAGAGGACTTAGTTCGTGCGTGCACTGGCGTGATCGCAGTGTTCCCGGGCGTGCCGCGTGCCTTTACGACCGACATCGTCAGGAAGCTGCCGTTGCTGAAACTCATCCAGACCGGAAGCGCCGGGACCGACTGGCTAGATAAGGTCGCGCTGGCCGAGATGGGTGTGCGCGTCGCCAACAACGGCGGCGCGAACGCTGTGGCCGTCGCTGAACACGCCATTGCGCTCATGTTCGCCGTATACCGCAAGCTAGATGTCCAGCTCTCCAGCGTAAAAGCAGGGACGTGGATGGACGGTGTAGGTGGCGCGCCGGAGGAGTACCACACGCTCGTGGGCAAACGCGTGGGGATAGTCGGCCTGGGCAGAATAGGCTCGCGCGTCGCCAAGCGACTCCAGGGCTGGGAGTGCGACGTCGTCTACTACGACACCATGAGCTTCCCGCAAGAGTACGAGCAGGCGGCCCACGCGAAACGGGTCAGCTTCGAGACGCTGCTGTCCACCTCTGACATCGTCACATTACACGTCCCTTTGGAGCGCACGACGCGGCACATGATGTCCGACCGCGAGTTCGCGCAGATGGGCCCGACTTCCATACTTATCAACACCTGCCGCGGCCCGGTCGTCGATGAGACTGCTCTGGTCCGCGCGCTGAACAGCAAAAAGATCTTCGGTGCTGGCCTCGATGTCACTGAGATAGAACCAGTCCAGATGAACAACCCGCTGCTCAAGATGCCGAACGTCATCGTCACGCCACACCTTGCGACGCGTGCCATAGAGTCGTCGGTCAACGCCACAGAGTTTGTCGTCGCGAACATCTCGCGCCTCGCCCGCGGCGAAGACATCCAGTCCGTCGTCCCGCCCGTCTAGGCAGTCCCCTCCTCCTCGATGGGAGAGGGTTCGGGTGAGGGACGCGTGCCTAACGCGCCCGCTGAGCATCCTGAGCATGTCGAAGGACGAAGGGGCGACTGCCCATTTCATTCTGTGCCCGCGGGCACAGAAACTGGCTCAGACATCAACGCCCCGATATGCCATTCTGAGCCGCAGCGAAGAATCCCGACATTCCAGCAAGATCGGAATCACACCCGACAACGCGCCTCTGCACGTCACGGCAACCGCCGATATAATCGACAGGTTGCAGTGTGCGGGGAGTAGCGCAGCTGGTAGCGCGCAGCGTTCGGGACGCTGAGGCCCCGGGTTCGAGCCCCGGCTCCCCGACCATCTTTGTCCAATCTCGCCTTGATCTAGTCGAAAGATAACCTAGGCCTTCATTAGCTTGAAGCTGACGTGATATCGATAAAAGTCGATATTGGGGGCGACTGCTTGCGCTCTACGGATGCGTTGATCGTCTTCTAGTGCAATAGCTACGCCTCTAACGGCTTGTCCGTCCTCTGCCAACTCTTCCTTCACGTACCCCATATAGCGAAGAACCTGGCCGATTACGACATCGCTTGCTCGACCCTTCTTTAGTTCCACCACAAGAAGCGTTTTCTTGTCTTTGCTTATCGCAAGAATGTCCAACGGACCCGTGTCAGTCGGATACTGTTGTCCCACACGTTCACCGTCTTCTTCGAATATGTCGTAATCCCTGCCAAGATCGCTCTGCGCCTAGTTCTCTACGAGGAAATCTTCCAGGTGTTTTTCCATCGCGAAGGCCGCGGGGTCTTCGACCGTGCTATCAGTTGAAACGATCGTGGGAGTAAGGGATTCTCCAATCAGCTTCTCAATCTCGTCTCGGTGTCCACTGATTGAACCGATTGTGCCAATGGATCCGGCCGAATTTCGTAGTGACTCACTCATCTCTGCGCGATCGATCAATCGAGTTGACCAGCTAACTCTGCGTCGATGAGGCAGGACAGGGCCTGGTACGTAGAAATAGTCGCCAGTGATCTCTCCTACGCGATAGCGGCCGTTACCGTCGGGTGAGAGCACTAAGTCTCCGGACATAATGCCCTTGCCGATTGTCCAGAGCGAGCCACATGCGAGTCCAGCTGCGATCTTTGTCTTGTCAGGTCGGGCTGCTAGAAAAACTGGAATGAACTCCCGATTGAACTCACGCCATTCATCGGGCAGCTTGCCTGTTAGGTCTTGTGCGATTCCAAAGTTCACGCCGACGAAGCCACCGGCGAAGCAGTTTGCGGATTCTGTGCTCCCCTTACCCAACATGATTCGATAATAGTTCTTCATTGAGGCCTCACCACACTCACCCTCGGCGGGTTGACCAGCGTCTGATACACGACGCAGTAACGTTCTGTCGCAGCCAGCAACCGCGCCACCTGCTCGGCGGGAGCGTCCGTGTCCAGGTCGAACTTCAGCCGGATCTCTGTGAACCCGACCCGCGCCTCGCGAGACACCGCCAGCGTGCCGCGGAAATCTATGTCGCCCTCGGCCGCGACCGTGCCTCCCCGCAATTCAATGCCCATAGACGCGACCACAGCCTTCAGCGTCACGCCGGCACAGGCCACAATCGCC
>SXGR01051274.1_pt1 | contig 23864 bp, 21 predicted proteins | sample 3174711 | NCBI WGS metagenome assembly SXGR01 (sample SAMN11356860, study PRJNA531348) | freshwater metagenome | isolation source: freshwater sample F1-60 | place: China: Fuxian Lake, Yuxi | collected 2017-12-25 | reverse complement strand
GGCTGCAATGTGCCGGCAGTGATGGCGACACGCGCGCTTGATCGCGAACCGGACCGCATTCTCACCACCATCATGGCGCCTTACATGTCGTGTGGTGCCCGGCTTACGGTGTATGCGCTCTTCGCGACGGCGTTTTTTCCACACAGCGGGCAGAACGTCGTCTTCGCGCTTTATCTCATCGGTGTGGCCGTGGCGATTCTTTCAGCGCTGATCGTGCGTCGCTACCTTATCGCCGTTCCACATGGCGTTTTTGTGCTGGAGTTACCGACTTACCACATGCCGACGTTGAAGGGTCTCTTCATTCAGACCTGGCAGCGCCTTAAGGGATTTGTGCTGCGAGCTGGAAAAGCGATCGTCGGCGTCGTGATCATCCTCAACGTTGTCAACTCCATCGGCACCGACGGCACCTTTGGTAACCAGAATACCGAGAAGTCCATGCTCTCGACCATCGGCAAGGCCATTACCCCGGTGTTTACGCCGATGGGTCTGGCCCCGGATAACTGGCCGGCGACGGTGGGCATCTTCACCGGCTTCTTCGCCAAAGAAGTGGTGGTAGGTACGCTCGATGCGCTTTATGCACCTCGCGAAACCGATGGCACGTATGACCTTGCCCAAGGTGTGAACTATGCATTTGCATCCGTCCCCGAGAATCTTTCTGGTCTTGGCGAGCTTCTGCTCGATCCCCTGGGTCTCGATCTCGGTGATACCAGCGACATCGAAGCCCAGGCTGAATCACAAGCCATTGAAATCGGCACCATCGGCGCCATGCAGGCCGGTTTTGCTGGTCAAATCGGCGCGTTCGCGTATCTGCTCTTCATCCTCCTCTATATGCCTTGTGTCGCCACCATCGGAGTCATCTTTAAAGAGATCGGCGCATTTTGGGCGGTGTTCAGCGCGACCTGGTCGCTAGTGGTGGCCTATTCGATGGCCGTCATCGTCTTTCAGTTGGGAGGTGGTGCAGAAAGTCTCAGCGCCGCCTTAACCGTCGTGGTGCCGGTTCTCTTACTCACCGTACTCGCCTTCGTGGGTCTCATTCACTGGGGACGTCGCCGACAGGCGCGCCTCATTTCTGTCGTTCAGCTGCACTGATCACGCCAAGATTCCGTCACATCCTGTGAACGGGTTCCCAATCGATCTGTAGATCGTGACTAGAATCCCATGATGCTCACGCACTGCTTCCGGAAAGCCTGAGCCGATCCAACAAGAAAGCCACGGACAGCTAGTCTTCAAGGATATGGACGTCTTCGCAAAAGTGGACGATTACTGGCGCTATCGCCCCGTACTCGGGGTGATCGGCGCACTTTTTATCGTCTTTCTCATCTGGGCTTCAGTCTCCGAGGTGGACCAGCACGTGGTTGCTAACGGCCGCGTTGTGCCGTCAGGCAATGCGCGTACGGTTCAGCACCTTGAAGGTGGCATTGTCGAAGAGATTCTCGTGAAAGAGGGTCAGACGGTTAAAGCCGGAGAAACCCTCTTCCTGGTCGCGAACACCATGGCGAAAAGTCGTCTGCAGGAAACGCGTCTTGAACAACAGGCGCTGACGGCGACACAAGTTCGACTCGAGGCGGAACTCACGGAAGCGAACAAAATCGTCTTCCCAGAAGCCTTGTCCACCGCGAACCCAGAATTGATCCGTTCTGAAATCGCGCTCATTCCGCCGGCAGTAGAGCCATGGATTCAGCCTGTGGAAGATCAAACTTCCACCCACAGCGAACTCGCTGAGACGACGGCTAAGCCAATAAACGTCGACTCCGGTCAGCCACTCGAAGAGTTTGAATCAGCCAGTTCGGTGCTGAACGACACGGCTTCGACGCCGGTGATTTCAACCGTTGAGCCGCCAACACTGGAGCAGAGCGAACCTGAGGTGTCCGTCAAAGAGGTGATTCCCGCCGACGAAGAAGCCTGCATACGCTCCCTCCTCGAAGCCGAACAGTCGAACGACGAAGCGACAGCGCAGACACTGCGTGAAGATGCTGCAGCGACCATGGATGCGGTCGAGCCCGTGACTATCGAAAGTGTTCCCGAAGAAGCTATCCCCGAGGAAATTATCCCCGAAGTAGCCATCGACAAAGCAGCCGCTTCCGAAGCGGTCCCGACACCGGAGGATTCAAATCCTGCTGATCTGAAGATGGCCGAAGATCTCGAAGTCGCCATGGCAGCACAACTCGCAGAAGCCACTGCACGCCACGACGACTCAGTCGAAGATGCCATCAACATGCATGTAGTCGCCAGGGATGTTATGCCGCCTGAGGCTGCAACCACCCAACTCGCGGAAGTCCCGCCATCACCTGCAAATTCCGGAGCCGAAACGGGTAACGCCGAAAGCACCTCGGACGTTGTCGACGGTGCAGAAGACGGTGCAGAAGAGGAAGACAACTCACCGACAAGCACGGAGCTTACACAGATCGAAGCGGAGCTCAATGAGACGCTGGTACTGGGGCCTATTGCCGTCGGCGACGACGTTCTGACCGTGAACAATCAAACCGACACCGATGAAGCGCGGGAAGATCTTTCCGAGCTGGTGCTTGCGAAGGACGTCGTGGCTGCTTCCGTGAATGCACTGGATGCCGCCAACATCGCCGATGAGGATCTGCCACCACCTATACCATTGGTCGATATTCTCGAACGTGCGCTTGCCAATAACCCCGAAGTGGGTATGGCATTGGCACGCGAGGAACAGGCGCGCTGGTCGGTGCGTGAAGCCGGTGCCTACCGGTCACCCACACTCGACCTCGTGATCGAAGCCGGACCGGAATACAACCGGCCTGCAACCAAGACTTCGGATATCGAGGACATCACACCGGGACGGAACATGAACATCCGTCTGACGAAACTGCTTTACGACGGCGGCACCTCCGTCTCCGAAGAACAGCGTCGACACCAGTTGCGTCGCTCCACGGAAATCGAAACACGCCGGGTCATCGAAGACATCGTCGTCAAGGCGATCAAGTCGTATATGGAAATCCTGCAAAACCAGCAGGCGGCGCGGGTTGCCGATGACTTCGTCGCAGAAATGAAACGTATGGTCGATCAGATCAACGTCATGAAAGACAGTGGCGCGGCCAGCAAGATTGAACTCGACTTCGCCAAATCCCGTTTGGCGTCTGCGATCGCACAAACCGGCACGACAGCAGCACAGCTCAACGACGCGGTTGCATCCCTGGAATTCCTCACCGGAGAATTACCGCCGTTCAGCGCAGTCACGCCGATGAAGGCTGGCGAGATCAACGTCGCGCCACTGACGAGCTATTCGGGCAAGGCACGCAACAACAACTCCGAAGTCCTGCTGAACGCATCCAACAAATCTGCTCTGGGGATGAAGCTGCGTGGCCAGATGGCACAGTACAAACCCATCCTGACCTTCAACATGAAGTCCGAGGCGTTGGCTGATGAGGGCGGCAACCTCGATGACCGCTACACCACCGAAGCGAAACTCAAGATCGAGTACTTCCTCATTGATGGCGGCGTCCGCAAGGCGCGCATTCAGAAAACCAAGGCACAACTCGTGGAGCTAGACTGGGATCATGAGCGCATGGTTAAGGATGTCGACCGTCGTGTCAAACAATCCTACAACCAGATCACCACCAATCGACTCACGCTCTCGGCCACGGAAGACGAGATCGCCGCCAACGAAGAACTGCGACGGCTGAACCGCAAAAATCTTGAGATCGGTGACATCAGCATTCTGGAGCTGATCGAAGTGGAAGAGCGACTTTACAACTCACGCGCAAATCGCGATCGAATCGCTGCAGAAATGCTGCGCAACTACTACGAGCTGTTGATTGGTTCTGGCGACCTGCCGCAGGTGTTGTCAGAAGATTACATGGCGAGCCGCATCGAACCTCTGGAACAATAGACATCAAGCGAGGCTGTTGAACAGCCAGCGCTTAACGCCCCTGACTATCTTCCACCAGCTCCCGATAGCGTCGCATATGCCGACGCGTGGTCATCTCATCTCCTGAAAGTTCGGCAATTCTCGCCAGATTATAGTGCGCGTCCGGAATGGCCTGCGCTTTGCGGTAATACTCCGCGGCTTTAGGCAGTTCATCGAGCTCATCGAAGATGGTGCCGAGATTGTAGTTCGCGAGCTGATGTTCGGGAGCCAGACGTAGCGCCAGTTCATAGTGACGTTTGGCGTTACGCAAGTTGCCGCTGAGCTGATGCAATCGACCCGCATTGACGTGTGCATCAACGTTGGCGGGGTCGGCCTCAATCGCACGGCGATAAGCTTCAGGTGCACGAGCCACATCACTTTCTTCGAAGTCGAGCCCGAGGTTGTACCACGCATCACTCGATATCTCGCCTTGAGCATGCGTAACGACGACCCCGCCGCCCAACAGCGTTGACACTTCAACGGATGGACGTGGTGCGGCAAACGGCAAGTGCACCTGTCCGGTTTCGGCGTTCCAGAAGTGATTTTCAGAACAGACGAGAACTTCTTCGCCATCACGAATCAACCGCATCGCCGAGAGTGGTCGCTCCTCTGGCGTCTGATCGCGCAAACGGCGCAAAACGCGCAATGCGCGACGTGGCGTAATCTCTGAGTCGAGTAACCCCTTGGCGGTTCGTAAAAGCACCACGTCGCGGAAAGAAAAAAGATACTCGCCTTTATCACCGCGCTCAGGTTGAACGAGATCGGAGCGAACGTAGTGGCGCACTTGATGGGGCTTGAGGCCAATGAGCGCAGAAACTTCCTGGGTGGTGTAGCCGCTCATCGAGGTGGTGGTCTTCCGCTCCGAGAATTGTCGTGATGAGCGCTGCACTTGATGTCGGTAGGTTGCAGCGCCGGCGGCATCATACGAAATTTGCTCTCAAAGTCGAAGAATCAAACACATTGGGTAAAAAAACAGAATTGGCATAACTGCAGACAGCAACGCACGCACACCGGTATTCTTCCGGTCAAACGACCATCCGGAACGGACCGGAGGACAGGATTGCCCGTGGATGTGAAACGGATGAACACAGCATCGGGCACCCCGGGAGAGGTAGCACCGCGCCTGTCAAAGCAGATTCTTTGCTATGGCAGAATTCTGCTTGTAGTCAGTATCTGCTTCGGTGTGTTTCTGGTGTTCAACACGCACCGCGAATGGCAGGGCCATGCAGGCAACTTCGCCCGTTACATTGCTCGCGCGATAGCGCTGGATATCAAGGATGCGCTGCTCGTGCAGGATGCAGCCAGGCTCGGAGACAAACTCGGCGCGATCGGGCACAACAACATGGTGTCGCTGGCCTGTTTGTATGATCAAGCCGGTCTGGTCGCTTCCTACACAAAGGCTGAGCCCGCCCACTCTGCTATCGCCTGTCCGACGACGCAGAACGTCGCAGTCCCGCGTCATGTCCATGCGCTGGAAACCGTGTATGCGGAACAGTCATCTAAAGCCATTGGTTACGTCACCGTGCATATCAGCAACCAGATGGTCGAATCGCAAACGCTTCGCGGGAGCGTGCCAATTCTAGTCGCACTTCTCGTTGCACTTTCTCTGGTATTTGCCGGGACGCACTGGAGCAATCGTCGAGCGACGCGCAGCCTGACCACGTTGACCGACTATGCGCGCACCACCAACGGCAACACCGCAGACTTCCCACACATTGCCCACGCTCCGGAGGAAATCGTCGAACTTGCGGAGGCGTTCCGACGGCTCGTCAACCACTTGGTCGCTGCACGCGAAGAAGTCACCCGGGAGGTTGAGACACGGCGCCTCGCGCAGGGAGAGGAATAAAGTTCCCGTGAACTCTTGCGCACCGTTGTCAACAACGTGCCTTATGTTGTCATCGTGCGCCGTAGCGATGGGTCAATGCTGTTTACCAATCAGGCTGCGGCGGCTCTGTATGGTTCGACCGTTGAGGAGATGCTTCAGACGGCGTTTCTGGAGGCGCGAAGTTCAACCGATGGGCTGTTGGTACAAACTGGCGACTTCACTCGACCGCAAGAAGTGGACTTCGTCGACGCGGAAGGTGCGACCCATCGACTCGTCGTCAGCCGTAATCTGATCGGTGACACCGATTTCGATTTGACCCTGGCACTCGACATCACCGAAGTGCACCGGTTGCAAATGCAGCTGCACTTCGCCCAGCGGCTCGAAACCGTCGGCACGCTTGCCGGTGGCATCGCCCACGACTTCAACACCCTGCTCACGCCGATTCTTGGCTATAGCACGCTCCTGGAAGCAATGGATATGCCCGACGAGGTGCGGACCCGGCTAGGGCATATCACCAACGCCGCCCTCAAAGCACGCAATGTCGTTCACCAGATCCTCACCTTCAGTCGCCAGCGATTGCCGTCGCGCCGTCAGGTGTCGATGCCTGCATTGATCCACGATGTGGTCAGCCTCATGCGCGCCACCATCCCCGCTCATGTCCTGTTCCATGTCGCTATCCGCGATCAAACGATGATCGATGCAGACCCGGGGCAGCTCGAACAGGTGCTGGTCAACCTCATCAACAATGCCGCACAGGCCATCGGTAACAGACCCGGAGACATTCACATCGATACCTGGGTGGAAACCAATGAAGCTGGACTCATCCAAGCCGCGGTCCGTGTTGCCGACAGCGGGCAAGGCATGAGCGGCGAGGTAATGAGCCACATCTTCGAGACGTTCTTCACTACCAAGGGCGTGGGTGAGGGCAGCGGCCTCGGTCTCGCGGTCGTCCACGGCATCATCCAGAATCACGACGGCCATATCGAAGTGGAATCCTCCCCCGGCAAGGGCACCACGTTCACCCTCTTGTTGCCGGCTGCATCAGCGCTACCTCTGGCTGCGATCGTCGAGACCGATTCCACGCCCGCTTGATACACTTCCGCCCCTTCAGATGAGAGCGATCAATGAAAAATATGAAACTCGGTTTGCAGCTCGGTTATTGGAGTGCGAACCCTCCGCCGAACTTCGTCGGGCTCGCACAGGAAGCTGAGCGCCTGGGTTACGACTCCGTCTGGACGGCTGAAGCCTATGGATCGGATGCACTGACGCCGCTCGCGTGGATCGGTGCGCAGACTTCAAAAATCCGCCTCGGCACCGGTGTGTGTCAGCTCTCCGCGCGTGCACCGACTGCGATGGCCATGGCAGCGATGACGCTGGATCACCTCACACAAGGTCGTGTGATTCTTGGCCTCGGCGTGTCGGGGCCACAGGTGGTCGAGGGCTGGTACGGTGCACCCTTCTCCAAGCCGCTGGCACGGACGCGTGAATACATCGATATTATTCGACAAGTGCTGAAGCGCGAACATCCGGTCGCCAACAATGGCGAGCATTATCCCCTGCCTTACACCGCCGAAGGTTCGTGGGGTCTTGGCAAGCCACTCAAGTCGATCCTCCATCCGTATCGCGAGAACCTGCCGATTTTCCTCGGCGCCGAAGGTCCGAAGAACGTCGCGATGACCGCAGAAATCGCCGATGGCTGGCTGCCGTTGTACTACTCGCCCTTCCGTCAGGGTGTGTACAAGCCTTCATTGTCAAACGCCAAACCCGACTTTGAGATTTGCCAAGGTGTGGTGGTGAACATCACCGATGATCGCGAGCGTGGCCTGCAACCCGTGAAGAACATGCTGGCGCTGTACATCGGTGGCATGGGTGCAAAAGACCGCAACTTCCACAAAGAACTCATTTCCCGGATGGGCTTTGAGGCCGAAGCGCAGAAGATTCAAGACCTCTTCCTCGCCGGAAAAAAACCGGAAGCCGTGGCCGCAGTGCCCGACAAGCTTGCCGACGAGATCGCGCTGATTGGTCCGAAGGACTACATCCGTGATCGGCTGCAGGCATGGCGCGAAACACCAGTGACGTCGTTGATGGTGTCAGCACGCAACCCTGTGGAGCTGCAGACGCTTGCGGAACTCGTACTCGGAGCCTGACGCGCAGTGCGCGAGCGGCTCCTTTCAAAGGTCTGCTCGCGATCTGCCTATCTTCGTAGTTTTTTCAACTCTGCTCGTAGAAAGTTGTACTGCTCCTTCGAAACCTGCCTGAAAGAATCGATCTGACAGGGTACGCCAGGGATGTGTGATGCGCGGTCGATCGTGTTGATGGTATCGAGCCGGCACAGGCGTCCTGAATTGCTGTGTATCGCCAGCACATCGTCATAGTCCAGGCTTCTGCATGGTGCGATGAGCTTGACGATGTAGATGCGACTGTTGGATTGCCTAAAGGCCACATGCTGACGATCCAGAATCTTTGAATCACGAATCCGCTTCATGTCGATGCAACGGGTGACCTCGCCGTAGTCTTCTTCCTGCAAGGTTTCCGCAAGGATTTGATCGACGGTCAGCTCCTGTTTCGACGCTTCAGCGGTTGACGGTATGGCAGCCTCTTTCCCAGGCTCACTTGTAGCTTCTGCTGCTTGTGCAAACGAGCAGATCACCGTGAGTAGCAGCGAACCTACATTCTGCAACCATCGATCCGAAATCATGGCGTGGCTCCTTCATTTGAATCTTTATCGACGGTAATTGGTTCGGCCTTTTCAGGCGGTGATGATCTACACGCTTTACGAAGTTGCCGGAATTGCTCGCGCAACATCTCGGCTTGCTGCAGCTCAACTCGTTCGAAACGTCCGAGGCGACAGCGGGGCGGAAAATCCTCTCTGAAGTCGATGCCACGCTCCCGGGCCAACATCGTATCGTGCTGACAAAGTCTGGAGCCATATTGCTCAAACTCCAGGAGACTCCCGGGTCGCAGCCCCGTACATTTCATGGCCAGTCGATTGAGCCAGGCCTCACGCCGAGTGACAAACAAGACATGACCCGAATCGAGCACGTCGACCCGGCGTACATTGCGTGTGGAAATACAGTGGTCGGTTTCAGCGTAAGCCTCGGCCGGTAATACGTCAGCGAGGATGGCAAGGACTTCAGGTGACGTCTGCGTTGGTGGTTTCGTGTCTTCTGCCACGGCGCGAGTGACCAACAACAGCAGGAGTGCCTCTACAAGCACCACGGCGTTTCGCATGTTGATCTCCGCTTCAGACAACCTATCCGCATGGTGCGCCGCTTGGGTTGCCCTGCCAAGCCTTTGGCTTTTAACGGCCTTTGGCTTCTAACCGCCCGGACGTGCTGGATCGACAGTCCGTCGATCGCATCTTATGCTCCAAACGCTGCTCCAAACGAATACTGATCAGAGAGGGGAACCCACATGCACGTCGGCACCGCTGTCATTTTCCAAAACCCAGACAAACACCTGACGGACCAGCAGGTTTATGCCCGTGACGTGGCTCTCGCCAAACTCGCAGAGCCGCTCGGTTTTGAATCCGTGTGGAGTGTTGAACACCACTTCACCGACTACACCATGTGCCCAGATCCGTTGCAGTTCTTGACCTACATGGCCGGCTGCACCACCCACGTCAAACTCGGCACCATGGTCGTGGTGTTGCCATGGCACGATCCATTGCGTGTAGCCGAGTCTGTATCGATGCTCGACAACCTGTCCGGTGGTCGGCTGATTCTCGGCTTGGGTCGTGGTGCGGGTCGTGTTGAATTCGACGGGTTTCGTCAGGACATGGCCGATTCCAGGCCGCGTTTTGTGGAATCCGCCGAATGTGTGCTGACGGGGCTCGAAAGGGGTTACCTCGAGTACCAGGGTCAATACGTACAACAGCCTCGGGTAGATATCCGGCCAACACCGAGTTTGAGTTTCCGGGGTCGCACCTATGCGGCGGCCGTCTCTCCTGAGTCCGTTTCCATCATGGCGAAGCTCGGTATCGGGCTGCTCGTCATTCCGCAGAAGCCGTGGGACTCCGTGGAGAAGGAGATCGAGGACTACCGCAAGATGTATCGCGACATCAATCGTGAAGATCCGCCCGCACCGATCCTTGCCGGTTGGACCTTCTGCGACAAAGACATCGGTCGTGCGCGCGAATACGCGGAGCGGTACATCGGTGGTTACTGGAATACGGTGCTCGATCACTACCGCTTCCACGAGGATCACCTCAAAGGCCAGAAGGGATATGAGTACTACGGCAACTTCGCTAACAGTATTCAAAAACAGGGTGTCGACAGTGCTGTAGAGTTCTTCCTGAACCTGCAGGTCTGGGGTGATCCAGCTCGCTGTCGCGAGGTCATCGTCGAGAACTGTCGACGCGTTGGTGCTGAGGCGTTTGTCGGCGTATTCAGCTACGCCGGTATGCCCGCGGCAGATGCCGAAGGCAGTATGAGACTCTTCGCCGACACGGTACTGCCGTCCCTCAAGGCCATGCCGATTCGCGGCAAGATGGCCTGGGCAGCTTGAAGAGCCACCCTGGAACCGCCCCTACATGAGGGCGGCTTCAACTTCCGGCAGTAACTGCTCACACCGTGCATCGACCCGCAGCGTAACGAGGTCGTCTGCCCGAGTCTTGCCGTCGTTGATCACGACCATCGGAATACCACGGGCGTGCGCGTGTCGACAAAACCGAAAACTTGAAAACACCATCAACGACGTGCCAACGATGACAACCCCATCACTGGCATCAACCCACTCATACGCCGCATCCACCACGGGTCTTGGCACACTGTCGCCGTAGAATACGACATCTGGTTTCAAGACCCCCTCGCACAAATCACAAGCGGGCACACGTACTTCACGAAGTTGCTCCGCGTCGAGCAGCAGGTCTGCATCACCGTCAGGCGCTGGTGAAAATTCCGCCGTTCCAAGCCATGGGTTCAACGCTGCCAAGCGCTCCTGCAGACCGACACGCGTACAGTAAGTGCCGCAATCGAGACAAACCACTCGGTCCAGCCGGCCATGCAAATCAATGACGTTCATCTGACCCGCACCTTGGTGCAATCGATCCACGTTCTGCGTGATGATGCCGAGCGTACGTGATTGAAGAGGTACACTCGCGAGCGCGTGATGCGCGACATTCGGTTGCGCACGAATGAACGAACGCCAGCCGTGAAAGCTGCGCGCCCAGTAACGCTGTCGAGTTTCAGCGGAACGCACAAAAGCATCATGTTGGATGGGTGCTGCCCGCTTCCATTCACCGTTGCGATCACGGTAGTCGCCGATGCCTGAAGGCGTGCTGATACCGGCGCCAGTGATGATCACCAGTCTTTTGCGTGACGAGATGAATTCGACGAGCGCTTCAACCAAGACGGTCGACACACCGGATCGCAGCGCCTGCAAGCCGAGGCATACGTGCATCACCGGTCGGCGTGCCGCTACCACCATTTACCGTTAGCGCAACCGAGAGCCGGCGCGAAGGGTCACAAAAAGCACCCGAGCCACCATAGCCGTAGTGGCCAAATCCACTGGGCGCCTTTGCACCCAGCGCAAACACCCGGTGATAGCCGAGCCGCCACCGCATGGGTATGAAGAGCACGTTATCACGGGTGCGATTGCGGATTTCGCCCATGGTTTGTACACGTGCCGATGAGAGCAGCTGTACGCCATCAATAGACCCACCTTCGGCAATCATCGCGTACATCCGTGCCAGCGACCGCGCCGTAAACTGGCCGTTGGCCGCTGGAATACAGGCGCGAACCACTTCTTCGGAGTTGAAATCGAAGGGTGTATAAAAGGGGAACAGCGCCGCTCGAAACTCGGTTAGATCGACGCCTACAAAAAGTAGCCCACGTCGAACCGCATCGGCGAGGTCCGATTGCCAACCGTCTTTCACCGTGGGTCGTCGCAACACACCATTGAGTAGATGTGCACGCCGCGCCAGCGCCTCTTCCGGCAATCCGACATAGAGACCATCAAGGCCGAGTGGATCAGCCAGTTCCCTCTTGAGTATCACCGCGAGGCGTTCACCCATGATCTTTTCGATCAGCCCACCCACCAGCCATCCATACGTAATGGCGTGATAACCGTGCTGTTCGCCGGGTGAATGAACCGGTTTTGCAGCCGACAACGTTTGAACCATGAAATCCCAATCCAGCATCTGCTGCGGATGCGAAACCATTTCGTTCAATCGATAGAGGCCTGCCTCATGAGTCATCAGATGACGAACGGTGATCCCATCCTTTCCAGCCGCCGCGAATTCTGGCCAGTGACGATAGACGGGATCGTCGTAATGGACTCGACCCTGGTCGGCTAGAACATGCAGAAGCGTCGACACCACACCCTTAGTTGTCGAAAAACTCGGGCTGGTGGTGTCTTCTAACCAGGGGTGCCCCTCTGAATCTTTAGTACCGCCCCACAGATCGACGACCTTTACGCCGCGGTGATAAACACTCGCCGCGCCGCCGCCGGGACGTGACCGCAGAATCGTCGCAAACGTGGATGCGACCTCTGCGAAATCAGGATGGACATGACCTTGCAACATGGTGAGGATGCTAGCAGCTTGCGTGCAAGGGCGGGCAAGTAGAGCCACCGAAAATCACTCAACCGGGGTGAGCTGCCATGAAACTTCTGTTCTCATTCGCGTTGGTATTGTTGTCCACCTTCGCAGTCGCCGAACCACTCGATCTGCCGAAGTCGAGCTCCGAAGATGTGGGCATGTCGTGTGAACGTCTCGCACGCATCGCACCCATCATGCAGGGCTACATCGACAAAAAGCTCGTGCCCGGTGTGATCACTGCTGTCGTTCGCAAAGGCAAACTCGTGCACTTCACCCAACAAAGGGGCGATGGATGCAGAGGCTGGCACGCCCATGCGCGAGGATGCGATGTTCCGCATTGCCAGCATGACCAAGCCCATCAACTCGGTCGCACTCATGATGTTGTGGGAAGAAGGTCGCTTTCAGCTGAGCGACCCGGTGAGCAAGTTCCTCCCGGAGTTCGCCTCGCCTATGGTCTCCAGCACACGCGACGCGAGTGGCAAAACTGGCGAGCTTGTACCCGTGGAACACCCCATCACGATTCGCGACATGCTCACCCACACAGCTGGCCTCGCTAACAGCTACATCGGCAACACCGCGTTTTATCAGGAGACCATGCAGCCAAAGGACGATGAAAAGCTCGACAGTTACATCCGTCGTCTGGCCGCTCTGCCTCTCAACTATCAGCCTGGCACAGCGTGGGAATACTCCGGCGCAACCGACGTCGTTGGCCGGCTTGTTGAAGTCATCAGCGGTCAATCGCTGGACGTCTTCCTCCGTGAATGCATCTTCAATCCGCTGATGATGCCGGACACGCACTTCTATTTGAACGATGCCGATGCGCCGCGCCTCACGGCGCAATACAAACCCGGTGATGATCTTAAGATTGTGCTCGATGATCCGGGTGGAGCGAAAAGCCGCTGGATTACTGGTCCAAAAACACTGTTTCGAGGTGCAGGTGGATTGGCTTCTACAACCCGCGACTATCTGCGCTTCCAGCTGATGATGTTGAACGGCGGCGAACTCGATAGCGTACGGTTGCTCGCCCCTTCAACCGTTCGTTTGATGGCCGACAATCACACGGGCGATCTCAAGCTGTGGCTGGCCGGTCCTGGCACTGGATTTGGTGTGGTGCTTGATCGTGGCGCTGCCGCAACACCGCTCTCCGAAGGTTCCTACTACTAGAGAGGCGCGTTCTGCACCTTGTCATGGATCGACCCGGAAGAAGAGCTCATCGGCATCATCATGACGCAGGTGCGACCGTACACGCACATCAATATTCGCCAGGATTTCCAGGTCCTCGTGCATCAAGCCATAGTCGACTAACCCATGGCTGTTAACACGCAGAACTGGTTCACCGAACACATGGCGCAGTGGGCTCCGGATCCGGTGAAGCCCTCGTCAGACGAATGCGTTCTCGGCTCGAAGCGCGCACGCTCGTCGATGAAGAACGCGCTCGGTGGTGGCACGCCCTGACGAAGTTCTGGCCCGCTTACAAGGACCATCAGGCACAAACCACTCGGGAGATCCCTGTGGTTCAGCTACGCATTCTCACCGCTGAGCTGACACGTTAACGTCTTTCGATACGAAGATCTTTCGGAGTGTTCCGCGAGAGCAGGATGTGCGCGAGCAGCGAGACGACGAGCGCCGGAAAAAGCTCATGCAACACTGCACCCCAACCACTGAGTAGCCACAACAACAGCACGATCATGCCGAGGGTCATGGATACCATGACCGCAAACCACGAGCCACGTTGCCACCAGAGCCCGAGTAACACTGCAGGGAAAAAACAGACCGCGTAAATACTGCCTGAAAACAGCGTCATCGCCACGATGCCCCCTGGTGGGTTGAGCGCAAGCGCAGCAGAAACCACCGCGAAACCAACCACGGCGAACTGAGTGAACCGCACCGCCGGCAGCTTCGGCCACACCACCTGCACGATGTCACGCTGCAACACACTGGCGGCGACGAGAAGCACACTGTCGATAGAGGACATGGCTGCGGAGATCAGCGCGACCACCAGAAAATCAGCAACAGGCCCAGGAAAGACATCAGGGTCGTTAATGAGAGTCGGCACAATACGGTCTGTATCGGTGACGCCCTCCAGCAGAAAGTGCGCATAAACTCCCACCGGAAAAAGACAAAACTGAATGATGAGGAGTCCAATCACGGCCACCCAGATGCCTACCTTGATCTGCGACGCATCACTCAGGCCATAGAAACGCGAGAGCTGCCGTGGATCAACCAACAGCTTCAGCGCGCCAGAGAGACTCATACCCACGATCACGGCAATCGGTACGAGCGCGCCGAACTCGAAGAGCGGCGCAGTTTCCGGGCTTTCGCGTAGTTCAGGTAACCGCGTGACGCCACCTGCAGCGTCGGTGACAAAATAGAAAATCAGCGCAGCACCAATCACCATGAAGATGCCTTGAATGACATCCGTGCGAACGACAGAAACAAAGCCACCAACGGCGGTGTAGATCACCACGATGAACAACGTCATGCCGACCGACAAGGTATAGGAGATATCAAGGAATTCCTGGAAGACGTTGCCTGCACCTTTGAAGATCGCGACGAGATAGAGCACGGATGACAATGTAATCACGATGCCCGAAGCAACACGCAGATACTCTCTCCCTTCCGGATGCGGAAAACGTAAGGCGAGAAAGTCTGGTAACGTCAATGCATCGTGCGTGCTGACAAAGCGATAAAGGCGCGGTGCAACGTACTTCCAGCTGATCCAGGTGAAGATGACGATCAGCACGGCGAGGGTGAGCCACGGCAAACCCCACGCATAACTCATACCCGCATGCCCGACGTATGAGTTGGTACTGGCGAACGTCGCATAGTAGCTGAAACCGATGGCGATCCCGCCCATGGCTCGGCCTCCGACGAAGTAGCCCCGCACATCGTTGCTCTGCGTCTTGCCAACAACCGCGTTGTTCAACATGAGCGCCGTATAGCCCACGAACAGCAATATCAGAAACCAGTGTTCAAACAACCAGTCCACGACCTCTCCCCACCCCGCTCTTGCCGCCTTGCCGCTGGGCCTCTTCGAACGGTTGAGGCCGACGCAATTTCGGTACACCATACCTGCATGCGACACATCCTCCCAATACTTGGCGTCGTGGTCCTGATCCTCGGCCTCATTCTCGCGTTCAAAGGGCGTAAATCGCCTGACCTCGAGACGAGCTCATCCGCTAGCGGCCTTTTGATCGTGGTAGTTACACTCGGTGCTTGTGTAGCCATCGCAGCATTCTGGTTTTTTTTAACCTGGGCTGAATTTGCGTCGTGACCCTTGAGGTCCGAAGTGAACCGAATGGATTCGGTGCATCTGTCGAGGGGTTCAGGGCGAACGACCCAAGCGCTGAACTGACCGCTGAGCTCCGCCGCCTTTGGCTCAAGCACCAAGTTCTCACTTTTCCCGACCAGTCACTCACGCCCGTTCAACTGAAGTGCTTCTCCAGGCAATTTGGTGAATTCGGTGAAGACCCGTTTATAGCGCCCCTCGCCGCTCACCCCCACGTCGTCGAAGTCCGCCGCGAACCTTCAGAAAAAGTCCTGCCTTTTGGTGGCTCATGGCATTCCGACTGGTCGTTTCAGGAGACCCCACCCAGCGCGACCTTGCTTCACGCCGCTGAGGTCCCACCCGTCGGTGGCGATACCTTGTTCGCCGATGGTTATCGCGCCTATGAGGCATTGCCATCAAATCTGCAATCAGAGCTCGAACAACTTTCGGCCATCCATTCCGCGCGTCGGCCTTACACGCTGCAGGGTTTTCTCGCCGGTGGTGGTCTTGAACGCAGTATGCGGATTACACCGTCTGACCAAGCACTGAACACACAAAACCACCCCATCGTGCGGACGCATCCGGAGACCGGCCGCAAAGCCCTTTGGATCAATCGTGTCTACACCATCAGTATCCGTGGTCTTGATAAACCCCAAGGGGAACGGCTGTTGCAAACGCTCATCGATCACGCCCTACAGGATCGGTTTGTCTACAAGCACCGCTGGCGAAAAGACATGCTCTGTATGTGGGACAACCGGTGTACGCAACATTGTGCGATGGGTGGTTATGACGGCTACCGACGTGTCATGCATCGAACCGTAATTGCCGGTGATCGACCGGTTTAAACAACTATCATGCGGAAAACGAATTGAGATGAACGAACCCCTGAGTGGCATCCGTGTCGTCGAAATGACCATCGCAGTTCAAGGCCCAGCTGCAGGGCTTTACCTGCGTGACATGGGCGCAGAAGTGATCAAGGTTGAACCCCCCGTGGGTGACCCCAATCGTTATGGTCGCAACGTCGACAACCCCACGCCGGCCGGCACAATGGGGCCACAATTTGTCGCCGTGAATCGAGGCAAACGCTCCGTATGCCTCGACATGTCCACTGAGCTTGGCAAACAAGCCGTATACGCACTGCTTGCGACTGCAGATGTGTTTCTATCCAACTATCGTGAAGACGCACTGGTGCGCATGGGCCTCGGTTGGGAGGCACTACATGCACGATACCCACGTCTCATCCACGCAACCGTAAACGGATTTGGCCCAAAGGGACCAGATGCGGGCAAAGCGATGCTGGACGGCGCTGCCGTGGCACGCGGCGGTCTCCTTTCAATGACCGGCAGTCCGGATGGCCCACCGAACGTACCCGGTGCCATCATCGGCGACACCGCAGGTGCTATGCAGCTTGCACTCGGCACGTTAACCGCATTGTTAGCGCGTGAACGCTCGGGGATTGCGCAGCGAGTTCAAGTCAGTGCGCTCGGTACGCAGCTGTGGCTGCAACAATGGGAACTGACCCATACCGCCATGACCGGCGCATACCTGCACCGATCCGGTCCACACCACCCCAACATTCGAGGGCCCTACGGCGTTTATCGTACGAGGTGTGGGGGCGCGATCTTGATTGCACAGACGATGACCCAGGAAGCGTGGGACGCGATCTGCATCTTCGGCGACATCGCTGAATATGCCTTCGATGTGCGTTTCAACACACCGGGCAAACGCCTCGGTGAGGGCATGACTCAGGAAACTTCTGACGAGATTCGAGTGGCATTGGAACGCGCATTCACAACACACACTGCGGCGGAGTGGGACGACTTCCTGCGCACCCAACCCGAAGCCATCTGGGAGCGTGTGCGTTCATGGCCTGAAGTGCTCGAGGACCCGCAGAGTCTGGCAAACGCCTACATCACGCAGGTTGAGGTGCCTGGCGTTGGTCCTGTTCGGACCGTGGGCACTCTTGTGACCCTGAGTGAAACGCCGGGAAGTGTTAAAGGCGGGCCGCCACTGCTTGGCGAAGCCAACGCCGAGCTGCTGGGCCACGCGGGATTTACCTCGGCGCAGATCGAAGAGATCACCCAACGCGCGACGTCAGTGCGAGAAGCGGCCTTTGCCGCGATACAGGCGGCCAGCGAATTGACTAACGACTGAATGAAGGTCTTTCAGCAGCAGTGGAAAGTAGAATTGATGGTTTGAAGAGCGGGATCAAAAGGCCATGACAAATTGAAGTTCCACTCCAATTTGTCACCTGTTCAAACAGTGTGACGTCGTGGGTCTTCTATTCCGGCAACATCTCCCCCGACCCGCCAAACTCCTTCGGCATGTTCCTGAACTTGGGCAGATCATCCTTCACGGAGAGCGTTTTTTCGCCGTAAAACACATGCAGGGTGCCCTGATGTTTGAAGGACGGCACCGTATTCAGATAGACATCAAACAGGCCCATGGCCGGATGATCGGTAAAGATGTGGCCACCACAGGTCTTGCAGAACTTACGCTGGCTACCTGGGGTTTTCGCAAACGTGCCGATATTCTCAGCGCCTTGGGTCATTTTTACGCTGGTCGGCGCCCACAGGCTGAACGCATTGATCGGCGCACCAGCCCAATGAGCGCAGTCGGTGCAGTGACAGTAGCCCATCACGTTAGGCGCGCCGCTGACCTCGAATTGAACAGCACCGCAGAAACAGCTACCGGCATGTGCCTGTCCAGGCATCCCCTCTCTCCTCTTGTTGGAAAAATTTGGCTGGAAAAATCTGGTTGGAATAATCTTGTCGGAAAAAATGCCGTTATTGACCTGAGGTTGCGAAAAAAACCAGCAGCGTCATGTCTTCTTCAATCTCGAAAAAGGAATGGCTTTCCGTTGCGCCGACGTACAGCAGCGCGCCTGGACCCACCGTTCGCTCGCTGCCCCTAAGCTGCATTTTGGCCTTGCCTGAGAGGACGAAATAGATCTCGTCCTCATCGTGCGGCGACTGCATGTCTTTTGCACCCGCAGCGAGCTTGTAGAGCCCACACGACAGCGCCGGAACCTTGAGAAACTCACGGTACTGCACCGGCTTGTCAGCGAGGGTCGACATCAACTCTGGCAGGTCGAAGACTTTCCAGGACTCATTACTCATCACTGATCCTCTTCGGTCCAATGTTGACCATCTTGTCAGTTCCCAAAATCCCAGCTTTCGCCCGCGTGATAACGACGCAGCACTAACTTGGCGATAAGAATCTTGTGCACCTCATCCGGCCCGTCAGCCAGTCGCAACGTTCGTGCACCCTGGTACATCCCGGCAAGTGGCAAATCACCACTCACACCCGCCGCGCCCCAAACCTGGATCGCACGGTCAACCACCCGATGATAGGCCGCGGGCACAAACACCTTGATGGAGCTGATGTCGACGCGTGGATCTGCGCCCGCTTCCATCTTCTCCGCGCAGTGAATGGTCATGAGCCGTGCGGATTGAATGTCCATGTAGCTGTCGGCGATAAAGCCTTGCATGAACTGTTTGTCTTCGAGCTTCTCACCCCCGTGCACCGTGCGGGTCATGAGGCGTTCGATCATCAGGTCAAATGCACGCCACATGGAGCCGATGGAATTCATGCAGTGATAGACACGACCTGCACCGAGTCGATCCTGCGCCGCCTGGTGACCGGTGCCAGTTCTACCCAGCTGGTTTTCCTTAGGTACACGCACGTTGTCGTAAATGATCTCGCAATGCGAAGACGCTCTGCCCCACACAGGAACACCACGCACGATCTTCAAACCAGGCGCGCCCTTGGGAACGATGATCTGCGTCATCTTCTCGTTCTTGCCACTTGGGTCTTTCGGATCCGCAGTGCGGCACATCACCACATAGAAGTCGGCCGCATGACCATTGGAGGTGAACCACTTATGACCGTTGATCACCCACTCGTCCCCATCGAGCACAGCGCGCGTCGAGAGTGCTGTCGGGTCTGAACCGGGATTGTGCGGTTCGGTCATGGAGAACGCTGACTGCATGCGACCTTCGGTGAGGGGCTTCAACCATTTCTCGTGTTGTTCGGGAGTCCCATATTTCACGAGAATTTTCTGGTTGCCAGAGTTCGGCGCAACCACACCAAAGAGGGACGCAGCGCCGGGGCTGTAGGACAACACTTCATTCATATAGGCGTGTTGCATGAAAGAGAGACCCATGCCGCCAAACTCCTGCGGTAAATGAGGGGCCCAGAGTTTCGCTGTCTTCACTCGATTCTGAATCTGGCGGCGCAGCTCCTTGGCTTCTTCGATCACTTCTTTCGGCGTGGTGGACGAGCCATCGGACATCCAGCCCCAGAGCTTGCCTTCGTTCGGCAGAATTTCTTTGTTGATGATCTCCGCTGTCGCGAGCCGGATTTCATTGACCTCATCGTCCAGCGTCGGGATGGGTTTGACGTTCATTTTTACGTTAACAGCCATGGTTGGTTCTCCCCCTGTGGATCACTCATGTGTGATTCGATGCTAATTCAACGAGCGAGCTGCCAACAGTATTGCCCACTCAAGCGGACTGATTCAGTTTCTCGTGATGCGCAACGATGACCTCGCTACCGAGTGTCGAGCCATCGTTCTTACCGAGGGTCAATGCCGGCCAGCGCCCATCCGCAAAAACGAACATCACTGTGCAACCCTCTGGCCCGGCAACCAAAGGCCCATAACCCCGATTTGCAAGCCCTACGCGAATATCCCCCGCCTTGTGCCAGGTCGCTCCGACTTTCTGCGTCCCTTCGATCAGGATCTCAGTGTAATCGCAGTCATGCGTATGCGCTTCGACATAGGTATTCGGCGGGAAATAGACCTTGAACACCGTGGGTGACTGACTTTGTGTGGGATCACCCACCTTGAAGTGTTGCGTGAGCACTCCCGTCGGCAACGTCGTGACATCCAATTCACACCAGGAAAATGCGGTATGACCTTTGCGCTTGAGTTCGGCGGCAAGCTGGGTGTCAGTTTTTTGCATGGGTGGGCTCTCGATTGCAAAATCTCTAGCGCGGTTATAACCAAAGCGCCCGCTGGCTGCACCCGGATCACAAATCCGGTCATTTCCATCGGGCAGTGACGGCTATAATGCCCCACTCAAACAACGTTCAAAGTGAAGTGACGGGATATGCACGAACTCAGCTACCCCTGGCCCAGCCATGTGCAACGAGGCGTAACACGCGAAGTTGCGCCCGGTGTACGTTGGGTCACCATGCCCATGGGTGGCTCGCTCACACATATCAACCTCTACCTGCTCGAAGATTTCGACGGCTGGTATGTAGTCGATACGGGTCTGAACAATCAGGAGACACTGGACCTCTGGCACGACGTCTTTCGCGCCGAACTCGGTAGCAAGCGGATCAAAGGGGTGATCTGCACCCACATGCACCCGGACCACATCGGTCTTGCCAAGGCGATCACTGATGAATATCAGTGTCCGCTCTACATGACCCGCGCGGAGTATTACCAGGCGCGAGCCTTTGGTGGCAGTGGCGGCGGTCACCATCACTCGGCATGGCTCGGTAAGCAGTTCTATATGCGTGCTGGGATGGAGCTGAACTATCTCGAGCAACTAGCGCAAATGTGGAGCAAGCGCTCCAATGACGGCATGAGCATGGGAGAAATGCCGTCGGGTTATCAGCGCCTCGAACACAGCGACATCCTCAGTATCGGCGGACGCGATTGGCGTATCGTCGTGGGCGAAGGTCATTCACCGGAGCATGCCTGTCTGTATTGCCCGGAACTCAAAGTGATGTTGTCCGGTGACCAAATCCTTCCCGTCATCACCAGCAACGTCAGCGTGCATCCCACGGAGCCCGAAGCCAATCCACTTAAGGTGTGGATGGAGTCCCATGACAAGTTCCTGAAAACACCCGACGACACGTTGATCCTGCCGGCGCACAACCTGCCCTTTCATGGCGTACGCGCACGACTACGCCAACTGATCGATCATCACGATGACCGAATGCTCGCCATCGAAGAGGCATGTGTGGAACCACAAATCGCCAAGGATCTCTTGCCAGTGTTGTTCTCACGGCAGCTCGATCCGCGGCAGACAATGATGGCGCTCGGTGAAGCCATTGCGCACCTGCACCTCTTGATGTTCCGCAGTCGCATTGAACGGACGTTGCATGACGACGGGCGATATCGCTTCCGATCTATCGACCCGTCACTTGGACGTCGCACGCATCCACACGCTGGGCCGAGCGAAGTTCCAGAAGTGGTGTAAACCACTTCATTGATGGAAGCCAAGAGAAAGATCGCCGAAGTCACGTTCCATTTGCTGCGCTGGGCAGATGATCATCTGCCCGCAGGTGTTCGATCGTTCGTCGGCTTGTTGTTCACCATAGGCGGCATCGTTGGTTTTCTGCCGATTCTCGGTTTTTGGATGTTACCGCTCGGGCTTGCCATCATCGCGCTGGATATTCCCCCGATGCGCAGGCGCATCCACCTGTGGATGATTCGCCTGCATGCGACAGCCTATCCCGGCCGCGAGCCCTATCAGCCGACGTCCAGCCAATAACCCCCTTCGCTGCGGTGTTTCACATGTCCTGCAGTGGGAGTGGCGAAGTGCGTGCCGATGATCAGCACACCTGAATCCACATAACGCGACAGCAGATCCTGGCGTGTTTCTTGTCCCTGACCTTTGTCGTAGTCCGCGCTGCTACACCAATCGAGACGGCTCATCTGGCAAGGATGGTGGATACAGTCACCCGTAATGAGCGCCTCATTTCCCTCTGAAGTGATATGCACACTCACATGACCGGGTGTGTGGCCGGGTGTTGACTCCAGACGTACCTCCGGGCAAATGACCGCATCTTCAGCAATGAGATCTACCAGTCCTGCTTCAACCACCGGTCGCACCGAGTCCGCAATCACAGGACCGTAACCCGATTCCCCTTCATTGGCATTCCAGTACGTCCACTCTTTTTCGGCCAGCAGATATCGGGCGTTAGGGAAGGTCGGCACCCAGCGCCCATCCACCAGCATCGTGTTCCAACCCACATGATCGACGTGCAAGTGAGTACACATCACCGTATCGATGGCTTCGCGCGCATAGCCTGCCGCTTCAAGGTCTTTGAGGAACGACGTCTGTAGATGGCTCCATGCGGGAATGTTGCGTTCTTTGTCGTTACCGATGCACGTATCCACAATGATCCGTCGTGTCGGCGTTTCGATCACGAGCGCGTGTACGCTCATACGGAGATTGCCGGCTTCGTCCATAAAATGGGGATACATCCAGGGGAGTGTTTTGCACGCATCGCGTGTCGCGTCGGGCAAAATGAACTTGCTGCCGCCTACCGCTTCCAGTTCAACAATTCGAGTGATACGGACCTTGCCGATCTGCCAGGCGTTCATGCTTCTCCCCTTTCGTGACACTTAAGCTTCGGGCAGCATACGGAAGCACAAAGCCACCTGGCAATCGCGCACACCTCATTGGTGCAGCAGTAGATCCTAAGCGCTGCGTCAGTGGCCTCGCTCTAGGGGGAAATCGTGGGAATCGTTGATACCGTAAAGACCCTCATGCATTTGCCGCTGCTGCTGAAGCTCAAGCGGGAAATGGTGCCACGCTCCGTGGATGAACGGTTTTGTCTGGGAGCGCAGGTCGCAAAAAACGCTGCGGCTTGGCCAGACGGCGTCGCCTACTCCTGTGATGGTCGAACGATCACCTGGGACGGCTTCAATAAACTCGCCAATCGTTATGCACACTCTTTCCTGGCTCGTGGTTGTCAGATGGGTGACACCGTCAGTGTGATGATGGAAAACCGCATCGAGTTCCTCGGGGTGATTTTTGGTCTCAACAAGATCGGCGTTACTGCCGCACTGCTCAACACGAATCTCACGGGCAAACCACTGACCCATTGCATCTCAACGACAAGCTCACGCGCCTGTGTCGTGGGCGAAGAGTGTAGTGCAGCGATCGCGGGGATCATGGGTGAGTTGAATTTGCGCACGGGCAAAGACTTCCTCTACGTCGCAGAGAACAACAACAACCCTTGCCCCGACTGGGCAGATGATCTGGATGCCGATGCGCAGGATCGTCCGTGGACCGATCCTGAAGAAACAGCAGCCGTCGAACTTGGACATACCGCGCTCTATATCTTCACGTCTGGCACAACCGGAATACCCAAAGCCGCGATCATGTCGAACAAGCGGTATCTCGGAACCGCGTCGTTATCGGCCCTCGGTGGCATGCGTCTCGAACCACAACATCGTGTCTACAACTGTCTGCCGCTCTATCACGCCACTGGGCTCGTGGTGGGTGTTGGCGGCGCCTTGGTCTCGGGCGCCTCAACCCTCATTCGCCGCAAGTTTTCCGCCAGCAATTTCCTGAGCGAAGCGCGTCGAGAAGGCACCACGCATTTTGTCTACATC
>SXGR01516917.1_pt1 | contig 23891 bp, 26 predicted proteins | sample 3174711 | NCBI WGS metagenome assembly SXGR01 (sample SAMN11356860, study PRJNA531348) | freshwater metagenome | isolation source: freshwater sample F1-60 | place: China: Fuxian Lake, Yuxi | collected 2017-12-25 | reverse complement strand
TGTTGTAATATTCCAAAATGCAGCTGTTCGACAACGACTTTCTGTAATAAATGTAATACGTCAAAATTTTCTCAAAAACCCTGCAGTTCTTGTAATAAATTATTATGTGGAAATTGCTTAAATACTTCAAAATCTTGTAATAAATGTAAGAATATTTATTGTAAAAAATGTAGGTCAGAATCAAAGAAAATCATTTATAACGAAAATAAAAATGAATATCTATGCTTAAAATGCAACTATTCTTCTTAAAAATTCTTGAAATTTCTCAAATTTATTTTAATAATTTATCTATATTTTTTTATATATTTTAAGTAAATTCTTATAAAATTCAGGTAAAAAATTTAATCAAAATTTAATCAAAATTTAATCAAAATTTTGATTATAATAAATATTGAAAATTATTATTAAATATACTACTATTGATATAGTAATGACTCAATATTTTAGGCACCTTAATCTTATCCTAATTTATGTTGGTAATAAAATATTTGATATATCAATTTCATATATTTTTAGACTTCATATGCTAACTTTATCATTTATTGATATTTTATTTAATAATACTGTTCATGGTTGGCATATATCTAATATAATAGCAAAATTAATTACCCTTAATTTTATAATTATTTATATAATTTTATCTAAAATATTGAGACATGATGATGAAAATTTTAGAATAATTTTAAAGAAATTTAATATAATCGATGTAACTTCATATCAAATTGATGACTCATATTGTTATAAATATAAGCTTGATCTCATTATGTTGATGTATGCTACAGTAGTTGATAATACTATATTTATTTCTACTAAGTATATCATTGAACACTTGCCTAAAAAAATAAATATTATTTATGAAAACAATGAAGGATTCTTTATAGAAGAGTCTTTTGATCTTCAAATAAATCGTAATTTAACTACAGATACTCCATTATCATTTAAAAGAATTAAATTCGAAATTCAATAAAATCTGAAATTTAATAAAAAATCCATTAAAAAATCCATTAAAAAGTCCATTAAAAATTCATTAAAATATTTATATATTTTTTAAAATTTAATAAAAATTTTAATATATTAAACGACTTCGATCCACTGGTATTTTTTGACTTATTAAAGTTACTGGCGTATAAGTCATTTTATATAAGGTTGATTATTTTTTATTAAAATTCTTTAAATTATTAATATAATTTAATTCAAATTTCTTTAAATTGATGAATTTTTTAAAAAATATTAAAAAATATATTTCTATATTTTAAAAGTTATGATAAGATAATTCTTTCGATTAATCTTATAGTATTTATTTTCCAAAATGCGACCTAAGTAAATGAGTAAAGACGTCCGAGTCATTGAGTTGTTCCAAGTATTTTCGATCGTTGATAGACTCGATAATAAACTTGATCACCTCAGTATGAACATCAATACTACTATACTCAATAATGGCTTTGATATCTTCTTCCAACATAACAGTATCAAAGGGGTCATTGCGATATTTGATAAATTCCAGTTTCACTACGTCTGGAAATCGTTTAATGAACTCCCAAATTGCTCTATACCCATTAGGAACACACTCTTCACAACTTCCTTCATCTCCGCAATCTTGACACTCAATATTGAACTCAACATCCATGAACCGATCGAACAACTTACTCCAATCTGGTTTGAAGGCAAACTTCTCTATAAGCTTGCTCAAAATCGGAAGATTCTTATGATCAAACGAGTCCCACTCAACTAAGTTCTCCACCTTAAGAAATGCGAGTATCACGTACCTTGAGACGAAGTAAAACACCATTTCCCACTTATCAAATTTAATGCAGTCATTTAACAAGTCTTTCACTGGGTTCCACTTAAACATAGTCTCTCTGATCGATACTGGCTTAGGTCTCTTAAACTCGAACTCAAGTTGAGCAAGTTCTTCTTCAGATTTGGTATTATCGATTAAATCCTTTTCAGGATTTTCGATCAACATCAAAATGTCGATGACCTTCCGAGTGAGCATATCTGGGGTAATACTATTATTGATTGTCTCAAGACTCATTTCAATATCCTCTGGAGCACCGACTACCAACATAGCATTGAACTTCCAAATGATCTTGGTCAAAAGATTGTAGCACCAAGCATCTTTAATATTCTCTAAACATACGATTACTGTGTCTGTTACAACGATCCTATACTCCGTTAGTTGATTGAGCATGATCTCTATTCCAGCATCATATCGCACCTTGATGAATATATCCCATATCTCCTGAAAATCGTCAAGACTAAACCACAACTCAATGTCATCCTCTCGACTTTCACCCATAGGAATATTATTAAATTTGTTCATGATGCGAGCCAATAGACCATTATACCAAGAATCTTCCTTATCAAAACACTCAAGGATAGTATCAGACATAGTGAATCTGAGTTGCAAAATCCGACCCAACATTATATCGATTCCCGTATCGTACTTATATTGAACAAACCCATCCCACACCATCTGAATATGTTCAGGTACGAACCAGTTTCGCTCTGCAAGAATTAATATTGGTCTGAACCAGACATCAAAAAACTCCACTTGCAACAGTAACATACGCCGAATGACCTCTGACAGGAAGGTGACGCGGTTATCCTGATCTGCCCAGAAAATCCGAACTGGATATTGTCTCCAATATCCAATCAGTGTACGCAAGTAGTAACTGAACATCTGATAGTTCCTACTCGTGATTAGCAACAAAATGCGTCTCTGCATTTCGTCAGCAGTAATTGCGGGACCGGGAGGCTTGGTACGACGTAACGGGCGGCAAACCATTTATATAACACAGCTAACTTAGGTCAAAAATTATTCAATTTATTTCTAATATTATTTATAATTTTCTAATATTTTCTAATATTTTCTAATATTAATTATTTATAATTATTTTAAATAATTTCAAATATATATAAAAATGGATTACAATTTTGTTGCTATTTTAATAGTAGTATTAATTTTAATTTTATATTATAAATATAAAAATCGACATGAAGCGAATTCAAGAAGTATTATTAAACTTATAGATAAAGGACCAGTTTTTGTAGATTTTTATGCTCCGTGGTGTCAATATTGTAAAGATTTGAAGCCTGAATTTGATAAACTTATTAGTAAAGGTGTTGATGGAGTAGAAATTAAATACTTTAGTGCTATAACTCAAACTCCACCACCAAGTGTCCAAATAAGTAGTTTTCCAACAATTGTATTATTTTATAAGGGACTACCTATTCAATACAATGGAGAAAGAAAAGCTGATCATATGGAAGCTTGGATTAAACATGTCATATTAACGATTGATGCTGCAGAACTTAATAGGCAGAATGCTCAAAAAGCTCAAGCTACTGCTCAAACTGCAAATACTAAATAACTTACTTTATTAATTTTCATCAAAATTTTATTTTTTAAATAATATATAATGTTTTGTATAAACGCAGGAAATGAGATTAATATCTCAAAATTTCCATCTGTAAAGAGATTTGTCTTTACAGATACTCTTCCAAGGGCACCCGAAGATAAAGATTATAGACATAAATTTTTACCTCAAAATTACGATAAAAATTTTATTAATAATCTTTATACTAATTTCGATAGACAAGGATTTACTTGTGTTAAAGCCGAAATTACTGATAAAAATTATTATAAATCTGTTGTAAATATTTGTCAAAAACTTAAGTTTGCTATAACTCAAGTTCCTAACTATTTTAACCCAACTAAATTAACATTTGTTAAGGATGATATCTCTATTGAATATTATATATCTACCAATCTTAAATATTCAATAATAGAAGACAGTCTTATTAATAATATTACTAATATGCCAATATTATTAGTTGTAAATAAGTACCCAACTAAAGAAATTCTTAAATTATTTAAATATCCAAAGAAATTAGTAATTACTAATAAAGTAATCGAGAATACAGTAAGTAATACACCATCTGAACCAAATTTAATAGATGGATATTTATGGTGTCGCCAATATTTTAATGAGTTTGTATATATAAATAACCCATATAATATATATTATTCTTATACAGATTTACTTGAAAGTTTTGGAATATTTGAAATATAAAAATTGAAATTATTTTATATAAAATGTCTAAAATGGACTATAGAGATATGCTAAAAACTAGGATTCCTGAAAAATATAAAAAATATTTAGAACCATTAAATCTCGATGAAATACAAAAAATAATTAAGGAAAGAGTTAAATTTGATGAAGAATTGATATCCGATAAAACATATACTGAAGACAATGTTAGAATCCAATTATCTATTATGGTCATTCTGATGTATTTAATAGACTCATTAAAATTAGATAACATCGGAAATGCAATAATAGCATTAAATAATTTTAAACACGCAATACAACCATTTGCTGATTTTAAGACATATCTTGATATCAAATTAATTCCAGACTTAGAAGACAATAATGAGATTCTTGAACAATTAATACAATTACAATATGATTTAGGTGTTGGAACTTTAAAAGTAATCAACACCTACAAAAAGTAAAATTTCGCGAACAAAAAACCCCTTATATATTATAACATTTATATTTTTTTATTTTAAAAAATAATTATATTCTGTTTTTTTACTGAATTTGGATTTTTATTGGATTTGGTTTTTTAAACGGATTTAATTTATAATGTAAATATAAAATGAATATATTATAAATGTGGCTCGAACTTGATCTTGATAAAAATCAATGGATTATATCTGACATTAATAAAATTAGGAATAATTCTAAAATGGGGATAGAATTAAATAATATGCTTAGACTATCTTATAATATTTTAACTAATGTATCAGATCCTTTTATAAGTTATACAGTCATTGATAAAAATTATGATAAAATTGGTGAAATCGTTGAAGATCTAAAAGAATCAGTTGGCGTCGATTTTACTAAAATTGATAATTCTGTTGCTCATTGTGTAGGAGATATTAAAAAGAATTTTGAATATGAAGTCAAAAACTTAAGGTCAGTAATAGAAAGTGAATTAAAATTACTTAAAAAATCTAATGAAGTTGAACTAAATAAATTATCCGCGTCGATTAATAATTCTAATACTTCTGAAATTGATGAGAAAATTAATATTATTAGTAATAAAATTTCTGAGAATTTAAATAAATATAATAAAAATTTAGATGAGACTATATTTAAATTATGTGGATCCCTTGAGCAAACTAATTCAATTATGAATAAGTTAGTAAGTAGCTCATCAAGGGCTGGCATGATAGGTGAAATTGGTGAAAAATTTATTGAAGACGTAATTACAAAGAATTTTAAAAATATTATATGTGATAATATTTCAAGAATAAATCATAGTGGTGATATTCTTTTACGGGTTAAAGATAGTGGAGGAGATTATAATATTATGGTGGAATGCAAGAAATATTCAAAATCGGTTCCACAGAAAGAAGTTGATAAATTTTATAGAGATCTAAATGATAGTGACAATAAATTCGGAATTATGATAAGTTTGGATAGTAAAATTTGTGGAAAACGTCAATTTGATATTTATGTTGGCGATAACGCCGATGTCAAAACTAAAAAATATGCATTATTCTGCTCCAATATTGGAAATAATGAATATCCTATAATTTGGAGTATTTTAATTATTCAATTAATATATGAATCTATTGATAAAATTGATCCAAATATCGACAATTCTACTAATATTTTTCATGATTTGGATAAATTTTTAAATGATATTGACGATTTTTTAAAAACTTATGAAAAAAATAATAAAAATTTAACTAAAGTTCTTAATTCTTCAATAAAAAATTATAATAATATTATGAGTCAAAAAGATAAATTTATAAAAAATCATATAGATTTTATAAGAAAATCGAATAAATAATTAATCATCTTCATAATCTTGATAATCTCTATCATCTTGAGCATCAAAATAACGATCCATGAGATCATGTTCAGGTTTGTCGACTTCAATAGATTTTAAAATATTTACAGACTTGCGAAGCTTAGTTAATTGATTATTACATTTTTCGGACTCATCCTCGGGCTCGTCCTTGGAATCATCAGAGGATTCGGACTTATCAGAATCATCGCAATTATAACATTTAAACTCACAATCCTTACAAATAAGATTTTTACAATTACAACATTTTCTAAAATCTTCTTCAATTTCATTAGCATGATCAATACATATAATATAATCACAATTATTACAAGTGAGCGCTATATTATGACCACAGTTTTTAGTATGCCATTCTTTACATTCACATTCAAGTCTTCCATTATAATACTCATTACAACATGGAATAACTTCTGCTGGTTTTAATATATCGATAATAGAAATACTTAATATTTCATTATAAAATTCTATAATTATTTTTAAATTTTTATAAAATCTTGTAGTTAATGTTTTATTTAATTTTAGTGGATCGCTTATATAATATTTTGTAAGATAATCATTTATTTCTATTATTTGTTTTTTTAATAATATAAAATAATCATCCTTAAAATATTTTTCATAAATTTCATATGAATCTCTCTTTTCATTATAATCATCTGAGAAATCATTTTTCTTATCAATATCGATATTATAATCATTAAAATTAATATATTTTATATGTTTTGGTTTAATTATAGAAAGCAATTTTAATATACTTTTTGAACCAGATTTAAGTTCATCTGATATATCATCCTTGGATTCATCCTTGGAACCCTCCTCAGGATCATCCTCAGAGTCGTCCTCGGACTCATCCTTGGACTCATCCTCGGAATTATTTTTTGACTCATCCTTGGAATCATTTTTGGATTCATCCTTGGAATTATTTTTGGTCTCGTCCTCGGATTTATCCTCAGAATCGTCCTTAGACTTATCCACATGGTCATCTTCAAAATCGTCCTTAGACTTATTCATATGGTCATCTTCGGAATCATCCTCGGAATTATCTTCAGAATCGTCCGAGGATTCGGAAGTGGTTTTATCATAATCGTTACATTGAGAACATTCATCGCATGCCATTCTACAATGATCACATTCTTCATACATAGATTCACAATAATCACAATGACTACATAATTTTTTCCGTTTATAATAATCTTCATAAGAATTTCTATTATCTTCATTAGTTATCTGAAATTCTATATTTATACTATTATTATTAATATCTTCAAATTGGACTGTTGGATATGTATTTAAATATTTCTTACTTCTTTCAGTATTTTCTCCAGTATTAGTTATTTTTATAAGATTTCCATCTAAATCAGTAAAACTAATATCACGTTTATAATATTTATGACATGATATAATTATATAGTCATATTTAGACTTATCAAAATTCATGACTCCGTAATATATTAATAAATATTCAATTTTTTATACGATATTATGATATAAATATTGAATTTAATTATATTAAATTACAAAATTTTATTAAAAATTTATAAAAAATCATTAAAAAAATTATTAAAAATCTTAAATTTAAAATTTTAAGTTTTCCGTACCCATGTACGCAAAATATTTCGGACCGATTTTCACCAAAACGCTGTTTGAAGGTGGATACCCTCATTTAGTCAGTGGTTGTACGATGAAAAGTGAGCTCCAGCAACGATTTGACAAAAAAGATGACTTTTTAAAAAATATGACTTAGATTTATATAAAAAATTGAATTTATATTTAGTATATACCTACGTACTTAAAATGTCTATAAGTTGTATGAATTGTAATCATAGTTTAGATATTATTAATTCTTTTAAGAATATCAATAATGATGATCTTAATCGAATTCTTAAAATTATCGATGATAAATATATCATAAATGATGATGATATAAAAACATATTTATTTAAGCGTTATATTGATACTAAAGATCAAAACTTTGGTAAAACTGTTATGAGTTTAATAGAAGTTTCGATAAAAACTACTCCTAAAAACATCATATCTAAGACAACAAATTTAGCCGATCAGGCTGATCAAGCCGATCAGGCAAGAGATACATTAGAATTAAATGATTCTGATATTAAACCAATATCTCGCAAAATAAATGATGAGATTATCGAGACTCAAGATGAATTATTACAACAATTTTATAATGTATTTGATGATGAGTTTGATATTGATTATAAAAAAGTTATTAATCTAATTAAAAAAGGAGTTGATGTTAATACTATATTTACTCCTAAAAGATTTTACCCTGTTGAAGATACTACAATATTACATATAGCTATAGCAGATCTTGAGAATAAAGTTGTTAAAACACTTATACAACTTGGGGCTAATGTTAATCACATAGATAAAGAAGGATTGTCTTCTTTATATTTAGCAGTTATATATAATAATTCTACAGCAGTTAAAATTCTTTTAGAAGCTAATGTTGATATAAATATTAAATACAAAGATGAACCAATTTTATATTCTGCCGTATTAAATCAGGGTGAGCATGTATTTAAATATTCATTAATTATTAAACGGTTATTAAAAGCTGGTGCTGATATTAATGCTAAAAATAATAAAGGAGAATCTACTTTGGATTTTATTAAAAAACATAATAATATTAAAAATATTAGTCATTTTATCAAACAATTAAATTTTATTAAAACAGTGAGTTCCAATTCTAATTCTGATATTAAACCAATATCTCGCAAAATAAATGATGAGAATATCGAGACTCAAGATGAATTATTACATGAATTTCGTAGAATATTTAATAATAAACCCATTGAAATTGACTACGAATCAGCTATTAATCTTATTGAAAAAGGAGTAGATATTACTACTGTTCTTAATCCCAAATATTTGCAATTTAAAGACGTGACTATGTTACATATAGCTATTTTAAAACATGAGAATAAAATTGTTAAAAAACTTATGCATCTTAAAGCCAATATTAATTTTACAAATAATAATGGATTGTCTCCACTACATGTAGCAGCGCTTGTAAATAATATTGAGGCAATTGAATTACTTTTAGAAGCTGGTGCAAGCATATGTATTAAATTTAATCATGAACCAATTTTATATACTGTTGTAGTTCATCAATTTAATAAATTTATTGGAAATAATCAAATTATTTGTAGAGGAACTGCATCTAATAATTTAGAAACTATTAAATTATTAGTAAAAGCTGGTGCTGAAATAACTGATAAAAATGATAAAGGAGAATCAACATTGGATTATATTAAATCTAGGAAGAAATGTAAAAACGTTAATGATATTTTACAATATTTTATTAAGGTACTAACTAATAAATATATTAAAGAACTCATTAATCCTAATATAGATTTTAAATTAATGATAAAATTAATAAATTACGGAGTAAATGTTAATACTTTTAATGATGATGGTACAACAATTTTACATATAATTGCAATTAAGGATCGTTTCGATCTTATCGATGAGATTATTAATTTTGGTGCCGATATTGAAGACCGAAACGAAGATGATGAGACTCCATTATGTACAGCAGTTCTTTTTAAAAATGTTAAGACAGTTAAAAAACTTATAGAAGTTGGTGCAAATGTTAATGTTACAAATGAGGATTGTCCAATTTTATTTGATGCAGTATTTAAAAAAAGTTTAGATATCGTTAAATTATTAGTAAAAGCTGGATCTGACGTTACTTGTTTGTATAAAGATAAGAATATCTTAGATTACACTGATAACCGACTTAATGAAACAGACGATGAAATATATGATTGTATTAAGGAATATTTAAAGAAACATATAGATAATTTATTGAGAAAAGAACTCAATAAATATGAAAATTATAATTTTGATAAAATTATAAATTTAATTAATGCTGGAGCCGATAGTAGTATTAAAACTTGTGGCGGATGTTATATTTTACATTTAACTATACTTTGGAAGAATAAAAAATTATTTGATGCTTTAATTTATAATAATGTTGATATTAATATTAACGATTCTTCTAATAAAACTGCTTTACACCTTGCTTCATCTACAGGACAAATTGATATTGTTGAGTGTTTAATTAATACTAAAATCGAAATTGATGCTAAAGATGTTTATGGTGCCACAGCTTTATTATATGCAGCATCTGCAGGACATATTGATATTATTAAATGTTTAATCAATGCTGGAGCTAACATTAATATTAAAACAAATAATAATCAAACCGCTTTAGATTATGCGTTTATTAATCGACATAAAGATGTTATTGAATATTTAGAGAGTCTTATTACCAATATTGATGATATCAAAAAATTATATGACCTTTATAACGACTATTATAAGATTGATTGGAATGATAAAATTCAGAGAAAACATTTATGTAATTACGCAGAAAGTATCAATAATACTGAATTTTATGAAAAATTTAAATAAAAAAATTTACTGAAAAATAAGAAATTTTAATAAAATTTCTACTTTATAATATATAATTTTTTATAATTCTTAATTTTTTATTAAAATATAATTTTATTAAAATATCATTCAATAAATATATAAATATGAATAATATTGAAAAATTTATAGTTCCAACAACTACTCATAAAGATAAAAAATATATTGCTATTTTGAAAGATGGTCAAAAAGTTGCCTTTGGCAATCGAAATTATCAACATTTTAAAGACTCAGTTCCAGTAAATTTAGGTGGTGGAAAATGGTCAAAATTAAATCATAATGACTTGAAAAGACGAAAATCCTATAGACTTAGACACGCAGGAGTTCTTACTGTCGACGGCAAACGAGCTATAGATATAAAATATTCACCAGCTTGGTTTTCATATTATTATTTATGGTAAATTATTTGCAGGATTCATCAAATATTTTGGCGTTTATTTCATCTGGTAATTTATCAAATTCTAAGATAGTTTTATATAAATTATATTTCCTTATTTTTTCTTTTTCCGCTACTTCTGCTTTTTTAATGAGATGAGATTCTTTATCAAATATATTATAACTCATCCAACTCCAATTCCAAGGTTTATCTGGATTTGCTAAAATAAATTCCAAGGTTAGATTTGGGTTCCAACTCATATAATCCCATCTCCAAGGAAGATCTGGATTTGTTGAAATATCATTTATAGTTATATTGAGATTACGACTTATATCTTTCCAATCCCAAGGCTTATCTGGATATGTTAATATAAAATCTATAGTCAAAGTTGGATTACTACCCATGTAATCCCACTTCCAAGGGAGGGTCGGATTTGCTGTAATATCGTTTATAGTTATACTTGGATTTTCACTTATACATTCCCAACTCCAAGGCTTATCTGGATTCGCTAAAACATCATTTATAGTTATAATAGGATTACAACTTATATTCTCCCAATTCCAAGGTTTATTAGGATTTGCTAAAATTATATTTATAGTCAAATTTGGGTTTAATCCTATAGAATCCCAATACCAAGGTTTATTAGGATTCGTTAAAATTATATCCATAGTTATATTTGAATGCATACCTATCATAATCCAATTCCAATTCATATTCGGGTTCGCCAAAACAAATTCTATAGTCAAATTTGGATGACGACTTATATTATCCCAATTCCAAGGTTTATCTGGATTTGCTGAAATAAAATCTAATGTTAAAGTCGGATTTGAATTTATATTATACCAATCCCAAGGCTTATCTGGATTCTCTAAAATATCATTTATAGTTATACTTTTATTTAAATTAATAAAATGCCAATCCCAAGGCTTATCTGGATTTGCTAAAATAATATCCATAGTTATATTATTATTCCAACTTATATAATTCCATTTCCAAGGAAAATTTGGATTCGCCAATATAAAGTTCATAGTTATATTAGGATTATCACTTATACGATCCCAACCCCAATCCTTATCTGGGAATGCTAATATCAACTTTTCTAATGTAGAAGTCATCTAAATTATATGATATATAAAAAATCAATCTTTATTTTAAAATCTCAAGTTTTCCGTACCCATGCACGCAAAATATTCTAGGTCGATTTTCACCAAAACACTATTTGAAGATGAGTACCCTCATTTAGTCAGTGGTTGTACGATGAAAAGTGAGCTCCAGCAACGATTTGGTAAAAAAGTCAATATTTTTATTATATATAAAGGTCTAAAAAATTAGTATATTAAAAATTGAATTTTATATATTATATTTACTCTGAAGACAAGTAGGACAATGGAAGAATTTAATATGGAAAAAAATATAATTATTCCAACAAGTGATATTTATACTTCATTTATGGCAGATCATCTTGGTCTTAATGAATTGGCTGATTTAGATCACTTGACTAAACTTAAAAAAGTTTCAGTAATATCGAGTCGCCTTAAGACTTTACCCAAATTTCCAGATGGATTAGAATATTTAGATATAACTTCGAACCCTCTTACAAAATTAGACTTACCACCTAATATTAAGGAACTTCATATGTATGATACTTTTGATGAGATTCCAGAACTACCTATAACTTTAAAGACTTTATCTATTGGGTCATTTGAAAAAATGACTCCACTTAATTATCTTACTAACCTCGAAATATTATATATTACAGAAGCTAAAACAAAGATATTGGAACTTCCACCGAACTTAAAACAATTAAGAATAGATTATACTGAATTTAAATATTTACCAGATAATATAAATGACAATTGTTGCATAATATTTAATTATCATGCAGAAGGATGTCAAGAAGATTGTAGTATAGATGATGATTATTGGTAATTAATTATTGATAATATCAACATCAATTTCAATTTCAAATATAATATATAAATGATCGCTTGGATATTTATCTGACGGTAATACCGACTCATTAGAAATTTCATAATTATTACATATAATATTTTTTGTATGATAAAGATGATCTATTACGAATTCATTAAAATCTCCTCTATCATAGCCTTTATATGTAAATTTTGGAAATCCATGAGTCTTATATACATTCTCATAATTAACTAAAATTTTATCTAAATTATCTACGATATCATTAAAATCTCCAATAATTATATGAGCATGATTATTATCATTGTCATCATTATTATGAAATTTAATAATTTTATTAAGATGTTTTAATCTATTTTCTTCATCATTTAGATCTAAATGAACATTAGTAATTTCTAATAAAATTCCATTATAATTAAATTTACAAGAAATATATCTTGAATACGATTTGAATTCTATATCTATATCCATATAATGTGTATTAAATAATTTTTTATTAATTAAAATTATATTTATAAGAGAATGTATTGTAGATATTTCTCCAGCTTGATATTTATCAAGTTTCTTTTGTCGAGCTTTATCATTTTGATAAAATAATATAAAATCTTCGAATTTAAAGTCATCTAATTTTAATGAGTCTGCTTCTTGTAAAACTATAATATCGACATTTTTCGAAATAATAATATCTCTTATAATTTTTATTCTGTATTCATAGTTTAAATATTCCTTATTGCAATGAGGATATTTTTCTTTATTAGTATATTTATCATGCATAATATTAAATGTCATAATCTTCATTTAATGTTCAACAACGGTTTCACAACGGTTTAATAACAGTATATTATATAATATTCAGTCTTTATAAAAAATTGAAATTTTATATACTAATTATCAAAACTTGTGCAAATATGGAATCCAAAGCAGTATTTTTAAATTTAGCTACAAAAGTTAAAAAAATCATCATTGAACTTTGTGAAATATCAAAGCCGTATCATCCAAAGAAATTACTTAAATATAGTAATAATTTTCTAAGTCAAAAAATATTTATCTCAAATTTGAGGGTAAAATATTGTAAAAATCTACCATTTAGTTTAGACACTTTTTATGGAATTCTCAATAACTTTTATGAAGATGAATTAGAATATCGGAAAGGAATACCTAAAAATACTATAATTATAGATAGAAATCTGACATCAGACGATATCACTAAACTTAATAAAAAAATAAAGGATTTAGTTAAATTATTAAATGAACTTACTGAAGTAATGGTACTCGAAGGTAATAATTTTAAAGATGATGAATATTGTAATTTTACAAGTAAAGAATCCATTTTAAAATTATATAAAATATGTTAATCTAACTAATTATGTAAAAATATCAATATTTTTTAAAATTTTAGAGTAATATAATTTCTATAAAAACTGAATATATTATAATATATTTACCGTAATTGAGACTTAAAAGATGTTCGCAAAGAATGATTATAATACTAAACTTCTTGAAAAATTAAGATCTGGAAATATTGATGAAATAATAAGAAAATTTATAAAATATAATAAGTTATTACATGAATGTTGTCAAGATCTCGGATGCGAGTTTAAAGATGAATGTAATATTGATGAAATTAAGAACATTGATTATGAAAAATTATATCCAAAGTACAATAATATATTTAATAAGGTAGTAAGACATGCTTTGTTAGAAGCTTATGAAACTGAATTATATGAGTTTCATCAATGTATGTTTAGACTTTATAATTTATTTATAAATTATATAACTCATAATATTTATAAATCTAATGAAACTCAAAAAGTTGAAATTTTTCCAAAAAATACTATAACTACTTTAAATATTAATAAAGATATGTTAAAAACTATTACTCATACTACGAGTGATACTACTAAATTTATAATAATTTCAGATGATGAAGATTATCAATATTTTATTGATAAATTTTATGAAAAATTTATGAATCCTCGAGTAGTGGCCGCTTTAGAATAAATCTATTATTATTCTCCGTTAAATAAAAATTACCATGAGCAAAATAAATAATCCTTGATTTACAATATTTACTGAATGTAAAATCTTCTATTTTTTTATCACTGTAATCAGGATCTTCCTTATAAAAATTAATATAATCAAGTCCTAATGCTATATATTCAAGTGGTTTTATATATTTATGTGACCAGTCAAAGTAAATAATTCCAGTTATTTTAAAGGTAAAATCAGTAATTTTTATATTATCTGGAGTGCAAATATTTATATTATTATTTGTATTATCGACTATAAGCGGTGGGTTAAAAGATATTTCATTCGGAAGATCGTCTTTCCAAGGAAATAGTTCTTTAGCAGGACTTAATTGCGTTAGATATGATTTTCTATGCATATCAATTACTTCATTACAACTACTATCTTTCATATAAATTGGATGATTTTCCAAATTTTTTATAGAAGTTATTAAGGAAAACATATGTATATGAGATTTCCACATAGACCACGTATTTCCTGATCTTCGATTTTTTGTGTCTACAATTAAATAAACTTTGGCATATTTTATATCTAAATCTTTCATTTTTAAATATGTTGGACGTGTAGCGCCGTAATCATCAAATTCGCCCAAGTCTGGAGCACTATCTACAATCTCTTTAATTTTATCCATTTTTTTCCATTATATAGGAATATAATTATATAAATATAACTATATAATATAAAATAATGCAGAACGATAAAAAATATACTTTATTAAAGTCTATAGATAGTAATTATATTGAAAAAATTGCAAGCGGATATACTCCAACTTTGAATGATTATGAAATGATTTTTATGAAACTCATGAATAAACAACATGAAGGTACGACTTTACATTGTGTTATGCCGCCTATATTGATGTATATCGAAGATGCCGATATAAAGGAACTGAAACCTCCGCGGATAGATTTCACTGAATAATTTTGCAAGGATTTTATTATATCGACAAGTTTGTGCTTGATAACTGTTATCTTAAAGGTAGTCAAAGTTAGTCAAATTTGATGAAATCAGTGATTTTTTATATAATTTTTATTATTTTTTATGAGATCTCGATCCGTATATTTTAGCTGAATAAACTGTGATAATTTCAATTAAATCGTCAGTTATATCCTTTGTTATATTTTTAGTATATCGTCATTTACAACTGCGCCTTTATCTATAAGTAATTTTATTATTTTAGAACAGCATCCGCGACAATCTGCATATAAAGCTGGACTCGATTATTCATTAATATTAGCGCCGTGTTCAAGAAATAATTCTACTTTTCTCAAATGTCCGTCCGCGCTTGCCCTTTTTAATAAATTCGTTTTATTTAATATAACATTTGCTCCATTTTCAAGCAAATATTTTAATACTTCTATATAATCAAATGCCAATTCTAACGGAGTAATATTATATTTTGTTGTATCATTAACATTAGCACCATTTTCAACAAGAAACTCTACAATATTCAATTTTCCAAATTCCGCAGCAAGATGTATAGGTTTTTTATCGTAATTATTTAGTGATTCTGTCGTTAAACCTTTTTCGAAAAGAAATTTGACTATATCTAAATGTCCTTTAGTTATAGCAATCTTTAATAATGCGAGATTCATGTTATCACTTCCACCCATTTTTATATAAAAACATTTTACGATGTTGAGATGACCAGCTATACATGCAGTATATATTGGGTTATGACGACTCGTAAGTTCTGGTATTTCTATGCCAGATTCTAATAGAAATTCTATAATTTCTTTGTGCCCTCTATATGCAGTTATACATAAAAGTTGATGATCGTGATCATAATCATTAAGATTAATCCCTTGTGAGACAAGAAATTTTAAGACCTCAGTATTTCCCACTTCGCAAATATTATATATAACATTGCTTAATTGTCCATCATCGAACTCAAAATTAGGGGTAGATTCTATGAGAAATTCTGCCACTTCTAAATGTCCATAATTAATAGACAAATAAATAGGGGTCATCTTGTATCTTTCTGTCGTTTTATTGATATCTGCTCCATTTTTTACAAGGAGTTTTATCATATCTAAATGTCCTTTTAATGAGGAAATACAAATAGTATCATTAATTTCAGCACCATTCTGTAATAGAAATTCTGCAATATCAACTCTATTATATTCTGCAGCAGTATATAATAATGTTGTAGGACCATCATTTATACCAATATATCCTCTCTTAAAAACATATTCAAAATCGGCTATATCATTATCATATTTAATAAGGTAAGTCAGAATATCATTACATCCTTTGAATTTTTTATTAAATGAGTATTTGATTATATCTTCTTCAGTGAAGATTTTAGTGAATATTTTAAGAATACGGTTATCGAACGATCCATCTTCGGGGTTAGTCATTCTTAGTGAGATTGAGGTATTTTTAGTATAATATTTTCAATTTTTTTGAATGAAATTTACCGTGTAGGGGTACGTCTAATTTTCACTAAATTCAGATTTTCTATTTTACACATCGCGACACAAGTAGTTTAATTAACTAATGCTATTGAAGACGAATTTTTGATTTTTAAGTCTCGCTAAACCTCGCTAAAACAGTCTCTGCAGCTCAACTTTTGTGTTGCAGAGACAAAAATACCATTATTTTGAATGGGCCAAAAAAATATTTTATAAAAACATCAAATTTTTAACCACCAATTCCAGAGTTTATAAATATAGGAATTGGTCTGAATCGGACATGTATTGGTATCGCTGGAATAGCGTATCCGATGTCTAAAATTGGTTGTGAATTTCCATCGAACATGTCTAAATATAAATAGTTAGTAATTACATTGTCGGCTGCTATATAACTGCGTGCTATTATTGTATATATTTTTACAGTGAAACCAACATTATAACTGATTATTGCATATACAGTATTAAGTCCGCATAATACATCTAACTTTATATTTGACGTACCGTGCAGAACAGACTTAATTGCACTTAGTACTGTGTAACTCATAATAATATTATTACTGTCTTTATTTATATTATGATTTTTATTAAATATTGAAATTATTATAGATATAAAGATTGATTGATTTTATATTAAAATTTAAAGTCATGTCGTTTAAACTTTATAAAAATCACTACCAAAAAATATCAGAAATGATGAACGAATTTGTTCATTTAACTGATAAGAAGTGGGATATTTTTGAAGATTGGAAATATCCGCTTATAAATAATAAATTATTTTCACTTGTAGGAAAACCGCAAGGATTGTGGATATCTGGAAAACTTGGTACTGGCGGCTGGATGGACTGGTGTTTAAATGAACGATTTTACACCTCGTCATACAAGTGTTTCGCAGTAGATATAAAGATAGATTATACTAAATTATTGGAATTATCTACTCTTGAAGATATAAAAAATATTACAGAAAAATATAAAGATTTTACTCCTTTTGAAGGACTCGATATTAATATATTTGAGGATTTTAAACTCATAGATTGGAATACAGTGTCTAAGGATTATGATGGTATTTACATAAAAAATTATAACGATATTTATGATTTTAGACAAGCTTGGACCACAGTTATCGACTGTAATTGTGCTTGTATTTGGAATAAAAGAGCCATTCTACAGTGGAAATATTTGGATATTTCTTAAAAAATATACTTTCTTATATTTATTTTTTATAGATGATATTACGAATTAACTCCTACAAATTGGACATAATTCAAGATTTTTTTCATTTCGACAGGCTTGATTTGCCTCCCAATCGTCATAATCCTTATCATATTTTTTAATAAGTGGTCGATATTTTTCCCATTTAGGATTATCTTCATCGTCACAATATTCTTCTTCTATATCTGGATATGGAAATCTAGGACTAGGAGGACCGTAGTGAAGACGTTTAAAACAATCTATACAAGCATAATGATCGCATCTTGGTTGTGAAATTCCTTTCTTAGTTTCATAACATATAGGACATTCTATATTATCTTTAAATTCTAAAATTCCTTTACCTTTAACAAGAATATCATCCTTTGACCAATCCCAAGAACCAAATAACATATGACAATTTGTACATAGATACCTGCATTTACAGTCCCACCACCATTTTGGTAAAGCTGTCTCACATAATTCATAATTTTTACATTTTATACCTTCTTTTTCTTCACAATATTCGTCATAAACAAGATTATTATTTTCATAATCATAGTCCCTTTCCTGTGTATTATTTATTGACATTTTTTATTAAAATTAAATATATAATAATTACCTCAAATATTTAATATAAATATTAGCAAAAATTAAGTATAAATGTTGTCTATTTTAGAGAGACTTGTGTCCGAATTTCCAAATAAGCCTTGGGATTGGGAAGGTTTGAGTCGTAATCCTAATATTTCTTTTAAATTTATCTTGGATCATCCGCAGTTTTCTTGGGATTGGATTAATGTAAGTAAAAATCCGTCTATTATTTGTGATGATATTGTGGAGAATTTAGATAAGCCGTGGAACTGGAATGAAATAAGTCATTATAATCCAAATTTAACCTTGGACTTTGTGTTAAGTCTTAAAAAACCTTGGGCGTGGGCTTGGCTGAGTGCTAATCGATCTATTAAGTTCGAAGATATTTTGAGTCATCCTGAACTTCCTTGGGACTGGTATTATGTTAGCAGAAATCCAAATCTGCCTATAGAATATGTATTAGAACATTCTGAGATATTGTGGGACTGGGTCTGGATAAGCCGTAATCCAAATATTAATATTGATATTGTATCAGCTAATCCTTCTAAACCTTGGCATTATTCTCCGTTATGTCAGCATCCTAATATAACATGTAAAGATATATTATTAATGAAAACTAAAGATGAGATTCCTTATTATACTTTATATGATAATTTTTGGATTGGAATGAATCCAAATATAACCTGTGATGATATTTTGGCTCATAGTGATGTATTTTTAAATTGGATGTATATAAGTAAAAATACTAATATAACTATGGATTTCGTATTAGAACATCCAAAATTTCCGTGGGATTGGAATTATTTAGTATGTAATCCTGCTATAACCTTAGATGATATTTTAAATAATCCTACCAAACCTTGGGAGATGTATTGGATACATATTAATCCAAATATTACCTATGAATTTGCACTGACTTTGGACAATTCTAAATACCAGTTATTAAGTTATAATTTATTTGATAAACATCCTCATCTTATTGAGAAAGATAGAATTATACAAGAAAAAATAAGAAAATATAATTTATATAAAACTATCTTAGATTTTGATAAATTACCAGATGAGATAAATACCAAAATTTTAAATAGTTGTTAATAAAAAATTGAATTTATTATAATATTATAACAATGACTACTTTAGAAAGGCTGATTTTAACATTCTCAGATAAACAATGGAATTGGTATTTTATAAGTCAAAATCCAAATATATCTATAAAGTTTATTTTGGAACATCTCGAACTCCCTTGGAATTGGAGTATGATAAGTTTAAACCCAAATTTAACTATGGATATAGTTTTATCGAATCCAGACTTTTCTTGGAATTGGGAACATATAAGTCTGAATAAAAATTTGACTATAGATTTTGTTTTAGCAAATCCAGATAAACCTTGGAATTGGAGATATGTAAGTGAAAATATTAATACAGATATGACTATAATTCTAGCTAATTTTAATCTTCCTTGGGACTGGAGATATATAAGTCGGACATCATATCTAACTATGGATATAGTTTTAGCGAATCCAGATCTTCCTTGGGATTGGAATGCATTATCTCAGCATTCAAATTTGAATATGTCGATAATTTTAGCAAATCCAAATAAACCTTGGAATTGGTCATCATTAAGTTGGAGTTATATTATGACATTTGATTTTATTTTAGCAAATCCAAATAAACCTTGGAATTGGACTCGAATAAGTCAAAATCCAAAATTAACTATGGATATAATTTTAGCGAATCCAAATCTTCCTTGGGATTGGGAATTCCTAGGAAATAATAGATTTGAATATGATCCTATTCTTATGGAACAAAAGAAAAAATTTAAGAAATTATCCGATATTTTTATAAATATAGTTAAAGATGATAGTATTTTTCCAACAGAAATAAGAGATTTAATAGCAAAAAAAGTATGTGATTTATAATTAGAAGTCATTATTTTTTATTAAATATTACTATACATAAAGATTATAATATATAAATATATTATAATAAATGACTTCAACATTAGAAATATTGCTGTTATTATTTCCGAATAAACCATGGAGTTCGGATTATATAACACTAAATCCATGTATATCTATAGAGTTCATTTTGGCGAATCCGAACCTTCCTTGGAATAAAGATTATATATCAATGAATCCAAATTTAACTATGAATGACGTTTTGAATAATCCAAATATTCCTTGGAGTAAATGTTCTATAAGTAGGCATAAAAACATAACTATGGACGATATTCTAAAAAATCCAAATTTTCCTTGGGACTGGAATTGGATGAGCCATAATCCAAATATAACCTTGGACTTTATTTCAGCAAATTTAAATAAACCTTGGGATTGGTACGATTTAAGTAGAAATCCTAATATAAATATCGATTTCATTTTAGCGAATCCAAGCAAACAATGGGATTACGAATGGGAACTTGAAAAAGCAACCACAACTTGTGGTTCAAATTATTATAGTATGTGTATGTCTCATTCAAGAAATGCTTTTTGTTGGTATTCTTTAAGTAGTCATCCAAATATAACTTTAACTGATATATTAAATAATCCATCTCTTCGTTGGAGATGGGACTGTATCAGTCATAATCCTAATATAACTATGGATATAATTTTGGCAAATCCAGATCTTCCTTGGAGATGGGATCAAATGATCGGTAATAAAAATTTGACTTCGGAGTTTATTTTAGAAAATTCAGATAAATATAGTTCAACAAGATGTAATTGGAATTATTTAGGTAATATTAATACTATGGATCATTTAAGTAGATTTGAAACTATTGATTTTATTCTAAAACATTCAGATAAACCTTGGAAATGGGAATATGTAAGTATGAATCCAAATATAACTATGGAATTTATTTTAGCAAATCCAGATAAATCTTGGAATTGGAAACAATTAAGTAAAAACCCAAATTTAGATATGAATGATATTTTAAAAAATCCAGACCTTCCTTGGGATTGGAAGTATATAAATGAGAACCCAAATCTGACTACTGATGTTATCTTAACATATCCAGATAAACCTTGGAATTGGGATGATTTAGGTCATAATTTATTTGATAAACATCTTCATCTTATTGAGAAAGAAAGAATTAGACAAGAAAAAATAAGAAAATATAATTTATATAAAACTATCTTAGAATTTGATAAATTACCAGATGAGATAAACACAAAAATTTTAAACGATCTTGTTACTTAATATAATTTATATAAGAGACTTATTTTTAATGATTTTCTTTAAATTTCTTTGATTTTCTTTAATATAAAAACTGAAATTAAACTTAATATATTTACTATAAGATGTCTTCAGTTCAAGATCTTATTACTTCTTTTGAAAGCCTTAATAATGAAGGAATTATACAACTTCTTAATGTTATTAGTAGTAATTATATTACAAATGCTGAGGTAAGGTTTTATTTATTTAAACGATATATTGAGACCAAAGATCAAAAATTTGGTGTAATTGTTATGAATTTAATTGGTATTTCACCTGAAAATATTAATAGAATCTGGAGCTAACTTTAGAACTAAACATACTTCTGATAATGTTGATGCTTTGGACTATACTTTATTATTAGAAGAATATGAAATTGTACGATATTTAGAAAACTATATTAAAAATATTAAAAACTTATACTCTCTTTATAATGAATTTCATAAAGTTGAATGGAATAATCATAAAAAAGTATTGATTGATTATGCTAAGAGTATTAACGATACCGAATTTATTAATACTTTTAAATATTAAATAATTCTTAATTTATATATTATTATATTTTATATAAAAATTGATTTTTTATATAATATGAAATGAATAATTTAGAAAAACTATTGGAATTATTCCCAGATAAACCTTGGGTTTGGAGTAATATACATTTTAATCCTAATTTAACTATGAATATCATTTTAAAATATCCAGATAATCATTGGAATTGGGAAGTTATAAGTTGTCATATGAATATAACTATGAATATTATCTTGGCAAATCCAGATAAACCTTGGAATTGGTATTATATAAGTCAAAATCCAAATATAACTATAGATGATATTTTAAATAATTTAGATAAAAATTGGAGTTGGAAATTTTTAAGTAAAAATCCTAATATAACTATGGATGATATTTTGGAAAATTCAAATCTTTATTGGGATTGGGAATATATAAGTAAAAATCCAAATTTGACTATGGACTTCATATTAGCGAATCTTGATAAACCTTGGAATTGGGATTGGATGTGTCAAAATTCATATATAATTATGGATATAATATTAGAATTTCCAGATAAATCTTGGAATTGGGAACGTATAAGTATGAATCCAAATTTGAGTATTGAGTTTGTTTTAGAAAATTCAGATAAACCTTGGGATTGGTATTGGATCAATACGAATCCAAATATATCTTTAAGTATAATTTTAGCAAATCCAAATAAACCTTGGTGCTGGAAGTCTATAAGTATGCATCAAAATATAACTATGGAAATTATTTTAAAAAATCTAGATCAACCTTGGGATTGGTATTGGGTGAGTGAAAACCCAAATTTGACTATGGAATTTGTTTTGAAAAATACAGATAAACCTTGGTGTTGGGAAAATATTAGTAGAAACCCAAATTTAGATATGGTGGATGTTTTAAAAAATTCAGATCAACCTTGGTGTTGGTATTATATGAGTGAAAATCCAAATTTGACTGAGGAAATCATTTTAGCAAATCAAAATAAATGTTGGAGTTGGTATGCTATTAGTGATAATAGATTCGATAAACATTCTCATCTTATTAAGAAAGAGAATATTAAACAAGAAAATATAAGAAAATATAATTTATATAAAACTATCTTAGAATTTGATAAATTACCAGATGAAATAAATACCAAAATTTTGAACGAATTTTTACATATTTAAATTTAAATGATAGATTTAATTATATTAATATTTTTTATATTAATCCTCTATATAAAATTCCCAACTAGGACTTTCCCAAAAAATAAAACTTTATATAAAATTTTTTTCAAATGTTACCAAGGATTTTCAAATTGAATT
>SXGR01068260.1_pt1 | contig 23900 bp, 18 predicted proteins | sample 3174711 | NCBI WGS metagenome assembly SXGR01 (sample SAMN11356860, study PRJNA531348) | freshwater metagenome | isolation source: freshwater sample F1-60 | place: China: Fuxian Lake, Yuxi | collected 2017-12-25 | reverse complement strand
CGTGCCGCCGTCGGCCACCACGAAGTGCCCGGCGCGGTCGGCGATGGCACCCGTGAACGAACCCTTCTTGTGGCCGAAGAGCTCGCTCTCGAGCAGGTTCGCCGGCACAGCGGCGCAGTTTTCGGCAAGGAAAGCCTTGGTGCGGCGCGGCGAGTGCTCGTGCAGCGCGCGCATCGGCGGACTGTCACCAACCATGCCGAAGCGCATCGGGATCTCGATACCGGGCTGCGACACGGGCTGCGACACGGCTTGCGAGGACAGCTCGGACCACCAGCCGGCAAGCTCGCCCAGCAGCCCCTCCGCCTGCGCATCGGCACGCAGTTGCTCCAGCCTGCGACGCAGTTCCTCGCGGCTCATGAGCTGCGCCCCACGATGGTCAGGCGCGCGTATGCCAGCAGCAACTGGCGCTCGCCGTGCGTCACGAAGCGCACCGTGGCGCGCGTGTTGACGCCGCTGCCCTGCAGACGCAGCAGCGTGCCTCGGCCGAAGTGCTCGTGCTGCACGATCGCGCCAGGCTGCAGCGGCTCTTCTTCAGGCTCGTACTCCACGAAGGGATCGGTGCTCTCCTCCTGAGCCTTGCCGCTGCCGCCGGACTCCACGTGACGCTCGGGGATTTCCTCGAGAAAGCGCGAGGGCTGGCGGAACGACATGGACCCGAAGTGCATGCGCTGGCGTGCCCAGGTCAGCAGCAGCCGCTCCTTGGCGCGCGTCATGCCCACGTAGAACAGCCGGCGTTCCTCCTCGAGTCCGGCATCGGGATCGTCCCCGCGCGATTCGCTGAGCGCCCGGTTGTGCGGCAGCAGTTCCTCCTCGCAGCCGGCGATGAGCACCAGCCCGAATTCCAGTCCCTTGGCGGCGTGCAGCGTCATCAGCGTCACGCGCTCGGCCGCTTCTCCGCCGCCGTCGGTCTCGCTCACCAACGCGATTTCCTGCAGGAACGTGCGCAGCGTGCGTGCGCCGGCATCACCGCCCGCGCCGTCCTGCTGACCGGATGTGCGGCCCTCGTCCCATTGCTCCGCGTGGGCGCGCAGCTCCTCGAGGTTGGCCTCGCGGTCCACGAGGCTCTCATCGTCCATTTCGCCCAACCAGGCGTTCACATCGATCTCGGCCAGCACCGCGTCGATGGCCGCGGCCGCGGGTCCGTCGGCCAGCCGCTCGCAGCGCGCGACGAAGGCCGCAAATGCTTCTAGGCCCGCGCGCGCCTTGCCGCGCACCAGGGACAGCGCCTCCTTCGAGCGTGCAGCCTGAATCAGCGGGAGCCGACGATCAGCGGCCCAGCGCGCGATCTCGCCGAGACTCTTCTCGCCGATGCCGCGCGAGGGCGTGTTGACCACGCGCAGGAAGGCCACGTCATCGCTGGGATTCACCGCCAGCTTGAGCCAGGCCAGCAGATCGCGGATCTCGCGGCGCTCGTAGAACTCGACGCCGGCCACGATGCGATACGGAAGCGAGGCCCGCCGCAGGCCGGCTTCCAGCGCGCGCTGCAGGAAGTTCGCGCGGTAGAAGACGGCCACATCGGAGAGCTTGCCGCCGCGCGTGCGCCAGGCCTGGATCTGCGCCGCGATCTCGCGGGCCTCATCCTCCTCGTCGCCGCACTCCATGATGCACAGCTGCTCGCCCTCGGCGCCGTCGCTCCAGGTGCGCTTCTGCTTGCGGGAGCGGTTGTTGGAGATGACCGCCTGCGCAGCCTCGAGGATATGGCGCGTGGAGCGGTAGTTCTGCTCCAGCAGCACCACCTTGGCGTTCGCGTAGTCCTTCTCGAAGTCGACGATGTTGCGGATGTCAGCCCCGCGCCAGGCGTAAATCGACTGGTCCGGATCCCCGCAGACGGCGAGGTTCCTGTGCCAGCCGGAAAGGTGCTTCGCGAGCTCGTACTGCACTGTGTTGGTGTCCTGGAACTCATCGATCAGCACCCAGCGGAACCGGCTGGCATAGCTGTCGCGCACGCCGGGCTGGGCCTCGAACAGCTCCAGCACCTTGAGCAGCAGATCGTCAAAGTCGAGCGCATTGGACTTCGCCAACGCCGCGTCATAACTCTTGGAGATCTTCTCCAGCGCCTCGGCCTCGATGCCGCCGTCGCCGGCATCCGCGACCGCAAAGCGCGTGCGGTTCTTCTCGCTGCTGATCCAGGCCCCCACCATGGCCGGACGGAAGCGCGCGGCATCGTAGCCCGCCTCGGCGATCAGCCGCCGCAGCAGCTGATTGCGATCGTGTGTGTCGTAAATCGTGAAGTCCCGCGTCCACGAGCCGCCCAGCATCTCGATCTCGCGACGCAGGATGCGCGCGCCCATCGCGTGAAAGGTGCTGATCCACAGCCCGGGCACCGGCACCAGCGCTTCCACGCGTTCGCGCATCTCGCGGGCGGCTTTGTTGGTGAACGTGATCGCGAGGATTTCATGCGGACGGGCCTTGCCCGTCAGCAGCAGATTGGCGATGCGACGCGTGATGACGCGCGTCTTGCCCGAACCGGGACCCGCCAGAATCAGCAGGGCACCCTCGCCGTGCAGCACGGCCTCCTGCTGGGGCCGGTTGAGGCCCTTCACCAGCCGCGCCGTCGCTTCGGAGGCGTCGTCACCTTCCGCCGAGGCGGTCTGTGCGGCATTGAGATCCATCCAGTCCATGAGAGAGCGGCAGTGTAGCAGCGAACAGGCATGGGAGCGCCCGCAGACAGGCAGTAGAATCTCAGGCCTGCTTGGTCCGATCCTCCCCCCGTCGCGTCCTCTTGCTCCTGTGCCTGCTTGTCGCAGGGGCGCTGGGACTGCGACTGGCCGCCACGGAGCGACTGCTGCCGGAATTCCGCGAGCCGGATGCGTTCGAGACGCTCGAGATGCAGTACCAGCAGGGCGATCCTGCCATCGTGAAGCACGTCGTGTTCCACGAGCGCTATCCGTGGCTGCTGGCATGGACACTCGCGCTCGCACCGCATGCGCGCGCGGAGTCGGCCCGGACCGAAGCCGAGCACCTTGAGCAGGCGGCCAGTCCGTACGTGCGCGTGCGCGCGGCGGTTGCCGTGCTCGCGACGCTGCAGGTGCTGCTGACCTTCTTCCTGGCGCGACGATTCCTCTCGGATCGCGACAGCCTGATCGCGGCGCTGCTGGTCGGCACGAGCCTGCTGCACATGCTCTTCTCCGTGCAGGCGCGTCCGCATGGTGCCCACGCCGGGCTGGCGTTGCTCGCGCTGATCTCCGCGTTGCGCCTGATGGAGCAGCCGGGCCCGTGGCGCGCGCTGCTGGCCATGCTCGCCGGCAGCTCCGCGATCGCGACCCTGCAGCTGGGCTACTCGACGATCCCCCCCCTGTTTCTGGCGGCGCTGCTGGCGCGCGGCCGGTCCTGGCGCTGGCGCGTGGGCGCGGCGGCGCTGCTGCCGCTGGCTGCGGTGCTGCTGGCGCAGCTGTGGTACACGAACCGGCCCTACATCGACGCGCAGGGCCTGCATCTCGCCAGCGCTCAGGGCGGCGGACACACGCTGTTCCTGAGCCAGATGGACTTCCTCGGCTCGCTGCGCGGCGCGCGCATGTTCTTCGAGCACGATCCGCTCTTTGCCGTGCTGGCGGCGGCGGGACTGGCGGGTGCGCTGATCGCAGCCTGGCCGCGCCTGCGCGCCGCAGATGCACTGCTGCGCTCGCAGTGGCTGATCGCCGCCGGCTTCGCGCTGCCGTATCTAGCCGTGATCACCATTCAGGGCGAGGTCTACGAGCGTTTCCTGATGCCGCTGCTGCCCTTCTTGGCGCTGTTCGGCGCCTGGGCGTTCGGCGTCGTGCACGATCTCGCCCGCCGGCTCGCTCCGCTGGCGGTGCTGCTGCTGCTGGGACCCTGCCTGATCGGCGCGCTGCGCTTCACGCGCGTGGCGCTGGCCGACAACGGCTACGAGCAGGCGGCCGCCTGGCTCGCGGCCAATGTCCCCGCCGAGGCACGCATCATCCACACGCCTGACCTCACGATCCCGCTGCTGCACACTGCGGAGTCGCTCGAGGTGCAGCTGGCGGATGGCGCCTCCGCCAACATGCCGTGGATCACCTATTCGGCGACCATCCCGAGTATGCCGGCCGGTGAGCGGCTCTACGACGTGCGTCCATTCCCGGCCAAGCTCTCGCTGCCCCGCCAGGGTCCCGACCGCGAGGGCATGCGCGAGTGGCTCAAGGCCAATCGCGCAGACTTCCTCGTACTGGAGATCAGCCAGCGCAATGCGCGCCGGCCGATCCTGCACAGCCTGGAACAGGCCGCGCGGGATCTCGGCGAGCTGGTTTTCGTCTCGCGCGGCGCAGGCCCAGGCCTCGTCGGACAGGGCTCGCTCGACTACCAGGCCATCGAAGAACACGCGCTGCGCCAGCTCGATCAGGACTGCGCAGGTCCCCTGCTGCGCATCTACCGTCTCTCGCGCTGATCGCCGGAGCGGCTCCACTGCTCGAAGGGAACGCCCTCGACGATCAGCCCCAGAAGCCGCGCACGGCCGCTGGCATCGACGGAAACTCGCGCCTGCACGCCGCCCTTGCCGCGCTCCGCGAGCGCCGGATCGCGCGCTTCGTGCGGGATGTAGAACTGAGTGGCATCGAAGTCGATGGTGTTTCCGTACATCAGCGTCCCGCGCAGGAAGGGCACGCTCGGATCCTGCGGACGCTCCGTGGTCACGCGCTCGGGTACGTGCAGACGGCCTTCCTGCCGCAGCCAGACATGCACGCGCGAGCCGTAACCCGGCAGCGGATCGGGCGCGGGCACGCTCGTGGGCGCATTCTCTGCGACGAAGTGCACGGTCGCGTAACGGCCCGAAAACAGGCTCATGGGATCGACCGGTCGCGTGTCGAGCAGCAGCTCGCGTCCGCGAGCCAGCGCCATTTCCTCGCGCAACACCATGCCTGCGACGCATGCCACCCCGGGCAGCGAGCACAGCACGTACATCGACAGCGGTTTCATGCGATCCTCCGCATCAGGGCGCGTCGGCGCCGTTCCAGGAACCAGCCCAGCGCCAATAGCAGCGCGCCCGTGGCAAGGAATGCGTAGGCACCCTCGAGCTTGTCCCACAAGTATTCGAGATAGCGCGTCACCACGAGGAGCGCGAACAAGCCCAGCGCCAGATGCAGCTCCGCAGCCTGCGCGCGCCGCAGACCGCGCCACACCAGGAAGATGAGATATCCCAAGGTCAGCAGATTGCCCAGCAGCGGTCCGACGAGTGCGCTGGGAGTTCCGCTGCTCCAGATCAGGATCGGCACCAGCAGAGCCGCGAGCGCCAGCAGGCCTGGCTCGAGCAGATCCAGTGCGGCGGCCTTGCGGCGCCAGGCGATGAACAGGACCGCTGCGGAGAGGGCGACCGCCAATCCTGTCGGCACCAGCCTGTAGGCCTTCGGGCCTTCGAGCCACACCGCGTCATGGAACGAGAGCAGATACAGGCCGAAGAAGCCCGCCAGCGTTCCCAACGGAGCCCACAGCACCGCGAAGCGCGCGCGTGCCGTCGTGGAACAGAGCACCGCGAGCGAAGAAAACAGCGCTCCCAGACCCGTCACCAGATAGAACACGCCCAGTTCGCCGTAGCGCATGCCTTCCCGCAGGCGCAGCCACTCGTGCGAGTGCCACATCGCCCACACGAAGAAGATCGCCGTCAGCGGCAGTTGCAGCGTCAGGGTTCCACGCCACAGGAGCAGGGGCAGATAGCAGAGCCACCAGGCGAAGAAGGCCCAGGGTTCCTCGCTCTCAATGTGATAGATCTGCGCCACGAGTCCGACGGCGCCGATGAACAGCAGCAGCGCCAGCAGCTCCAGCGCCTGTCCCACGCGTGGATAGCGTCCAGGCGCATGACTGCACATCGCGGCCGCAATGTGCACTCCAAGCCAGAAGCCGCCCATGATCGAGAGCTGGGTGCCGGGCGAGAACTGCCACCAGTTGTACCCGATCAGGTACAGCACCCCCATGGCGAAGAGCACCGCTCCGAAGCTTGCCAGCACCGTGATGATCAGCGCGGCGATCGGGCGGCTGCCCGTCGGCCCCAGACGCTCGAGGATGCCCGTGCGCTGGCGCTCTGTGAGCTCACATTCGCGCACCATCCCGTCAAGCACTTCCGCCAGCTTCGGACGTCTCATGGGAAGCAGTATACTGTCCGCATGACGAGCGAGCCTTCGCACAAGTGGGCAGATGCGGACATCGCCCGCAGGTATGCGCGCTCGCGCTTCGGATCGTCCCGCGCCGCCGAGCGCGATCCGCGCATCGTCGCCTCCATCCTCGAGAAGTATCAGGTGCGACCCTCGACGAAACCGGTGCTCGACGCGCCCTGCGGAACAGGACGACTGCGTCCCGTGCTGGAAGAGGCCGGCCTGCGTTACGTCGGACTTGATGTCTCCCCGGCGATGATCGGCGAGGCGCGCGCGAAGGATGACTCGGACCTGATCCTCGGCAGCGTGGCTGCGCTGCCCTTCCGCGACGACGCGTTTGATCTGGTGCTGTGCTGCAGATTGCTGCACCACCTGCACGAGCCGGAGGATCTGCGCTGCGCCGTGCGCGAGCTGGTGCGCGTCAGCCAGCGCCTGGTGGTCGCTTCGTTCTGGGATCTGGGTTCCCTGCACGGACTGCGTGCGCGCGTCGGACTCAAGCGCAGCGAAGGTCCCCGCGGCCGTCGTGCCGTTTCCAAGCGCGTGCTGCGCAGCCTCTTCGAGGATGCCGGTGCGGATGTGCAGAGCTTCCACCACTCCTTCCGCTTCGTTTCGCAGCAGGCCTTCGTTGTCGCCCGCAAGCGCTCGCCCGTGCGCGTCACGGTGCCCAAGGCTGCGGTGGGCACGCTGCCGCAGGGAGCACTCGCGCTTGGCAAGGCTTGATCGCGGAAGCTGGACGATCGAGACCGACGATGCCGCACTGCTGGAGCCAGCCCTCGCGCTGGCCGAAAGACAGCATGCGCAGTTGCGCGAGACCAGCGGCCCCGCGCAGCTCGCGGAGATCGAGTGCTGGTACAAGCACGATCGCTGGCGCCGGAAGACGCGCTGGCGCTACGCCCTGAAGCGGCTTCTGCTCCTGCCCTACCCGCGCCGCGCCGAACGCGCGAATCTGCTCTGGCTGCGCGAACGCTGCTTTCTGGCGGCGGAACCGCTGGCCGTCGGCGAGCACCGCCGCGCGGGAATCGTCGACTACGGGTTCCTGATCACGCGCCGGGAGCAGGACGCCCTGCCGCTCGAACAGAAGCTGGCCGAGGGGAATGCCCAAGAGCGAGCCGCACTTATCGATGAACTCGCCCGCGAGGTCGCGCGCATGCATGCGCTGCGTTTTGTGCACCGCGATCTGTACGCGCGCAATCTGCTGGTGCGTCCCTCAGGCTCGCCCGGCCGGATCGTGTTCCTGGACTGCTGGGCGGGCGGCGCCGGTCCGGGCTGGCGCGGGAGGGCCTACGATCTCGCCTGCCTGAATTCCGAGGCGCGCCGCCTGCTGAGCTCCGAGGAGCGTGAGCAACTGGCGCGCACCTATTCGGAGGAACTGCGCGCGCAGCTTCGGTGATTCAATCCCGTTGCTGATTCAGTCCTGGAAGGGCGTCTCGCGCTCGGGGATCGTGCGCGTCAGCAGCTCGCGCAGCCGCGGCTGCTCCTGAGCGGGGCAGGGCGCGCTGGTCCATTCACCGAACAGGCGGTAGCGCAGGTGATCGCCGGTGAGTCGCCACTCTTCCAATTCACCGAAGTGGCGGGAGTAGAAACCGCGCTGCACGCCCGTCTGCCCCAGGAGCGAATCCTCCGGCCCGGGACTCAGCAGCACGATCGGCATGGCGAGCGCAAGCAGCGTGATCACGAAGCCCCATGCCATCGTGCCGATACCCAGCAGGGCGCCGCTGAGAATCGTCACCAGCGCCAGGGCAAGCCAGGCACCGCGTCGCAGGCCGCGTTCGGGCCGCTCTTCCTGCTGCACGGCTCCGACGGTGCGGCGATTCTTGCCGTGCATGAAGAACACGGTCAGCAGGCCTGCGACGAGGAAGAAGTACGGCACGATGCCGAACAGGAGATAGGCGTAGAGCTTGGGACTCATGTTCGGCACCGCACGCCGCGGATCAGAAGCTCCAGCCGAGGCCGAGGATCAGCAGGTTGTCGACCCGCTCCTTGCCGCTCGCCGGGGTGTTGTCCCAAGCGTAGATCCACTGACCCTGCGCGTACATCGAGCCGCCGAGCTCCACGCGCGCCTTCGTGTCGAGGCGGGCGTACACGTCCTCGACATCCTCCACGCTGGGGTACAGCTCGCCGAGCTGTCCGAGCGTCCACTTGTCGTTGGGCTTGTAGTCCCACTTGGCCGCAAGACGCGCAGCGAGGTAGTTCTGATCGTCGTCGTCGGTCTTGAAGTCCTCGTTGAAGTAGCTCAAGCCGGCTTCCGCCGAGAGCTTCCAGGTCTCCGTGTCGGCGTACTGATAACCGGCACCGACGCCGAGCGTGGTGCGCAGATCCAGCGCGGCGCGGAAGTCGTTCTCCGCGCTGGCCTGCGCCAGACCGTACAGCTGCTTGGAGAAGAAGTAGTCGTACTGCGCGCGCGCTTGGGTCTTGCGCTCGGTGATCGAGCTCTCTTCTTCCGCGTAGTTCCAGAGGAAGCCGAGCTTGGTGCGGTCCTTCTCACGGCGGTATTCGGCGTCCGCCACCGTGGAGACGGTGGTGCGCTCGGTGTTGCCGTCGGAGAAGCTGGCACCGATCGTCACGCTGCCCGTCCACTTGGGGGCGACGGGAGCTGCAGGGGTCGTTGCGTCTTGAAGTGCGGTCAGCAGGATCGGAAGCATGTTCAGGGGAGTTCCTTGGAAAGAAAAAAGAAGGGGCCGCGCAGTCTAGCGCGGCCCCCCGGTGCTTCCCAAATGTCTCTAGGTGCAGTAAGGGATCAGGCCCAACGAACCAGGTCCGAGAGCGAGTGCGGATCGGCGCCGTCCGTCAGCGGACGCAGGCGAATTCCGTAAGCAAAACTCCCAGAGCGTTCCATGCGATGGCCGCCCTGGTAGATGCGGGTGCCAGAGGCATCCCGCCCGATCGGCATCAGCGGCACCACGACGGGGTTGAGCAGGTCGGTGCCATTCCCCTTGTGGCCGAGCACCAGCTCGACGCGCACATCATTGTCCGTGAGCTCGCCCAGCGCCACTTCCACGCGCGCGCTGACTGTATCGCCCACGCGCACCGCGGAGAGATCCTCCATCTGCGCGCTAAGGACCTGCACCTTGGCGAAGGCCCGGCGGATGTGGGCATGACGGTTCGAGAGCACGCGCACGCGCCCGTAGCGCTCGGCCCGCAGCTCATGATAGTTCGCCGCCAGCACGCGGTAGGCGCGGTCGCGGTACTCGCTCACCATGCGGTCGGTGTTGAACACACCAGGGATCGTGGCGAGGTTGTCGAGGCAGCGCTCGATCCAGGCCTTGGGGAGTCCGTTCTCGCGATTGTGGAACAGCGGGACGACTTCCTCTTCGAGCAGCTGATAGAGGCTCGTGGCATCGAACTCGTCCTGCAGATCCTGCGTGGGATACACGCGCCCGCTGCCGATCGACCAGCCGTTCCGGCCGTTCGCCGCCTCGACCCACCAACCGTCGAGGATCGAGAAGTTGAGGCCGCCGTTGGCGGATACCTTCATGCCCGAGGTGCCGCTGGCTTCCAGCGGGCGGATCGGGTTGTTGAGCCAGACGTCCACGCCCTGCACGAGCGCGCGGGCGAGATCGATGTCGTACTCCTCCAGCAGGAAGATCTTGCCCGCGAAGCGCGGGCCGCGGGTCATGTTCATGACCTGCTTGAGGATTTCCTGACCCAGCTTGTCGGCCGGGTGGGCCTTGCCGGCGAACACGATGCGCACGGGACGCTCGCTCGACTCCAGGATGCGCGCGAGGCGCTCGGGGTCGCGGAAAAGCAGCTGCGCGCGCTTGTAGGGCGCAAAACGCCGCGCGAAACCGATCCACAGCGCATTGTCGGGCTGATTGACCGCGTCGATGCCAGCCAGCATGCGGTGCATCAGCGCAGGCGAATCCTGACGCTCTAGGAAACTGTTCTCGATCGAGCGACGCACGCGCTCCATGAGGCGCAGCTTGGCGGCGCGACGGACGTCCCAGAAGCGCTGCGGATCGAGCTTCTCCGCTCCGCGGTAGTCATCTGCGGCGATGGGCCGGTTGCGCACGCCCAGCAGGGCGGCGATCGCCGGATCCGTCCACGAGGCCAGGTGCACGCCGTTGGTGACTGACTGGACCGGAACTTCGCTCTCGAGCAGGCGCGGATAGAACGGATGCAGCAGCTTGCGGCTGACGTCGCCGTGCAGCTTGCTGACGCCGTTGACCCACGAGGCGAAGTTCATCGCGAGGTAGGTCATGTTGAAGCTGCCCTTGTCGTCCTCGCCCTGACCCAGTCCGTAGAAGCGCTCCCACGGGACGCCCGACCAGCTCGGGGCATCCGAGAAGTAGCGCCGCATCAGTTCCTCGCTGAAGCGGTCGTGGCCGGCGGGCACGGGCGTGTGCGTCGTGAAGATCGTGGTGGCACGCACATACTCGCGCGCTTCCTCAAAGGTCAGGCCGCGCTCCTTGACGAGACGGGCGACGCGCTCGAGCACGAGGAAGGCCGCATGGCCCTCGTTGAGGTGGTAGACCGCGGGCAGGATGCCCAGGCGTGCCAGCAACCGCTTGCCGCCGCGACCGAGCACGATCTCCTGTCGCAGACGGTTCTCGTGATCGCCGCCGTAGAGGTTCTTGGTGATGGCGCGGTCCTCGGGCCGGTTTTCCGGCAGATCCGAGTCCAGCAGGTACAGCGTCACGCGACCGACTGCGACCTTCCAGGCGCGCAGCACCAGCTCCGAGCTCGGCAACTGCAGGCGCACGTGCAGCGGACGCTGGTTCTCGTCCAGCACCGGCTCCAGCGGCAGATTCCTGGGATCGTTCTCCACTTCGCCGTGCATCTGCTCGCCGCCTGCCGTGAGGCGCTGCTCGAAGTAGCCGGAGCGGTAGAACAGGCCGATGCCGATCAGCGGCAGGTTGATGTCGCTGGCGCTCTTGAGGTGATCGCCGGCGAGAATGCCAAGTCCGCCCGAGTAGATCCGCAGCGACTCATGCAGGCCGAACTCCGCGGAGAAGTATGCCACCGGGTGCTGCGCGCTGACGCGCGCGCCGCCGCCCAGATCGGTCTCCTTCGCCGACTCCGCCATGTACTTGTCGAAGCGCTTCAGCACCGAGTCCAGGCGCGCCACGTAGGCCTTGTCGCCGGCGCGCGCGCGCACGTCCTCGGGGTAGATCTCGCGCAGGAAGCGCACCGGGTTGTGGCGGCAGGCATCCCACTTGCGCGGGAACAGATCGCGGAACAGCGCCGTCGCTTCCGCGTCCCAGCACCACCAGTAGTTGCGCGCGAGGCGCTCCAGACCCGCCAGCTCGCGCGGGATACCCGTCGAAACGTCGAACCCGACGAGATTGGGACGCTGCCCGGAGGAGACCGGATTGCTCGGAACCTTGACGCGCGGACGCGCCGAGCTCGCGGCGATCGATCCGGCGCGCGTGCGGGCCACATCGGTCGCCTTCGCGAAGGCCTCTTCGTAGCACTTCACGAGGTCCGACCAGGCGGTGCGCTGCGCCGTGCGACGGCAGATGCGCGTGCGCGCCTTGCGCTCCTGCTTCTCCGCCAGACAGGCTTCCAGCGTCTGGGTCAGGCGCTCGAGCGCCGCGGCGTAGTCCACGCCGACGCGCTTGACAATGTGGACGCCGTCGCCCGGTCCGAGCTTGTTCTCCTCGACCCAGCGGCCGAAGCCCGCGCAGTCGGTCGTCACGGTCGGCACGCCGACCGCCAGCGACTCCTCGGGCGTGTAGCCCCAGGGCTCGTAGAAGCTGGGGAAGGCCGACAGCTCCATGCCGCGCAAGATCGCTTCGTAAGGCAGGTTCATGAACCCGTCTTCCTCGTGGAAGTAGACCGGGATCTGGATCACCTTGACGCGCGAGCCGGGCTTGTTGTCGAGGCCGAGCTTCTTGCAGTGCTGCTGGACCGGATCGCGCTCCGCATCGAAAAGGTTGTGCGTGCAGGTGCCGATCGCGCCGCTGATCTTCGAGAGCGGCAGCTCCATGCGCTCCAGCACATCCGAGCGCACGCCTGAGTTGCCGGCGGGCACCAGCACCATCACGACCACGGGGCGGCCGGGTTGCTGGTTCATCTTCGCGGCGGCGTCGAGCAGGATGTCGATGCCCTTGTTGTGGAACTCGTAGCGGCCGGCGATGCACAACAGGGCCGCCTGACTGGCGTCCTCGCCGAGGAAGCGGTGCGCCAGATCGCGAACACGCGCCTCCGCGTCCTCCGCCCCGGTCTTGCCGGCAATCGCATCGATCACATCGAGGTCGATGCCGTTGGGCAGCAGCGGTGCCGCGGGGCGGTGGAAGTACAGCTCCGCCTCGTCGGCCGTGATCTGGCTGACCGTCGTGAACACATCGGCCTCGCGGGCGCACACGCTCTCGAGCGAGTGCTTGGCCTGCACCCCGTGCTGCGCCGCGAGATCCTCGGGCGTCTTGTTCTTGAGCGCATCGACCGGCTGCACGCCGCCGGAGGCGACGGAGCGGCCGAGGCAGGTGGCGTGCGTCGTGAAGACGGTGCCGATCTCCGGCGCCTTCTCCTTGAGGTACAGCAGGCCCGAGCCCGTCATCCACTCATGGAACTGTGCCACCGAGACGCCGCGCTTCTCGCAGACGAACTCGGCGTGCCACTGCTCGATGACCAGCGCCGCCGCATGACCGAACAGCAGCGGTTCGACGTAGTCCCAGCCGCCGTGCAGCGAGTCGACGCGGAAGCGCTCCCACAGCCCCGACAGGATGCCATCCTTGCGGGCGTAGAGACCCGAGAACTCCACCAGCACCGTCAGCGGCGCTCCGGGAATCTTCCAGCGTCCCACGCGCACCGGCACGCCCAGCGCGCGGCAGCGTTCCGTGAACTCCTCATAGCCCTTGACCGGCTCGAAGGCGGGCGAAGGACTGCCACCGGACAGGAGCCAGGGACCGATCGCCACGTAGTCATCGCCGAGCTTGTCAACAAGCGTCTTGGCTTTGGTGGAAACGACGGTATGGATGCCGCCGACCTTGTTGCAGACTTCCCAACTGACTTCGAACAGCGTGTAGGGGGGCTTCACTAGCGTTTCCTTCACCGGGCTTTCCTGGGAGCGATGAGACTGGGAGCGATGGGACTGGACACAGACGATGCCTTGACGGCCTCAGCCCTGCGGCTCAGGTCGTCGAGGACATTCATGAAACACAGGAAAGCATCGTGCGGGGTCGGGTATGGACTGAAGTACTTGTGCACGTCCCCGTCCGAGAAGTACTTCGTGCACATGTAGTAGAAGTGATCCGAGGTCGAGAGCCGGCGCCAGGCGGAAAGAAGTTCCGGGTCGGACTCCGCGGCGCGCAGCACCTTCTCGCGCAAGCTCCAGAACGCCTCCGAGGCGGCCTTCTGCATGGCGTTGCCTTGCCACGCGCTGAGATCGCGCTCGGCGTCGGCCCACGATGTCGGGCGCGGAATCGCCAGCTCGCCGCCCTCGAAGGGATCGAAGGCGAAGTCGGCCGGCGTCGCGAAGGAAAGCTGCGGATGAGCGAGGATCTCGCGCGGCAGGTGCTCCATGAACTGGAAGATGCCGGTGTCAGCCCACTGGTGCTCGCCGAAGGTCTCGTAGTCCATGAACAGGCCGATGCAGCGGCCCGGACCTTGCGCTGCCGCCGCCCAGCGGGCGAAGCGGTCCGCCGTCAGCGGATACTCATGCCACGTGCGGTTGGAAAAGCGGAAGGCGATGTCATCCGAGAGCTTGTAGTCGCGCAGCAACAGTCGCAGCTCGCGTGTTCCGCGCGGGCGGTACACCGGATGCGGACTCCGCGTTCCCAGCAGATGGTCGGCGCCCTCGCCGAGCAGCACGCGGAATCCCAGTTCCTCGACCAGCGCCGCCACGCGCTCGTCGATCACGAGCTCCGTGTTGCGAAAGGTCACGGGCTCTGCGCCGAACAGCCGCGTGATGCGCTCGCGCTGCTCCTCGACCTGCGTGACGAATTCCTGCTCGTCGAACAGGCCCGACAGCGAGTGCATCGAGGTCTCGCACAGGAACTCCACGCAGCCCGTTGCCGCCAGTTCACGGAAGCTCTCGAGCACCTCCGGCGTCCACAGCTCGAATTGCTCGAGCGCGGCGCCTGAAATCGAGTACGCGCAGCGGAACTCGCCTTCATGCCGTTGGATCAGCCGACCGATCAGCGCGTTCATCGGCAGATAGCAGCGCTCCGCGATGCGTCGCAGGATGCGCGCATTCTCCGCGTCGTCGAAGTACCGGCCGTGGTTGCCGATATCGAACAGGCTGTAGCGCCGCAGCCGGAACGGCTGGTGCACCTGGAAATAGAAGACGATCTCCTTCAAGCCGTGAGTTCCCGGTAGAGGTCCGCTACCTTGGCTCCCGCGCCGCCCCAGCGCAAGCGTTGCGCCTCCTCCCGGCCCCGCGCCCCCAGCCAAGAGCGCAGGAACGGGTCTTCCGCCAGAGCCTGCATGGCCTGCGCGAGTCCCGCGCTGTCACCCGCGTCGAACTTGATGACGCTGTCGACGAGCTCGCTGACCCCGCTCTGCCGCGTCAGCAGGACGGGCGTGCCCAGACTCATCGCTTCCAGCGGCGCGATGCCGAACGGCTCGGAGACGGAAGGCATCACGAACAGATCCGCCAGCGCATGCATGCGCGTCACCGCGTCACCCTGCAGGAACCCGGGGAAGTACATGTGCCGCGCCAGCCCCAGCTCGGCGGCCCGCTCGACGCAGCCGCTCCACAGATCGCCATCCCCCGCCAGCGCGAACTTGATGGGCGTGCCGGCACGCACCAGCCGCGCCGCGGCATCGAGAAACACATCCGGCCCCTTCTGGCTCGTCACCCGGCCCATGAACAGCGCAAGCGGCTCGGCAAAGGGCCGGCGCGCGCGCCAGGCACGCACGCGTCGATCGCGGGCAGGCTGCGTGGCGTTGTGCACGACCCGCAGGCGCTCAGGAGCCGCGTCATAATGCTCACGCAGCTTCGTCGCCGTGTAGTGGCTGACGCACACCACGCGATCGGCCTGTTCGACGCCGCGCTGCTCGATGGCGGCGATGCGGGCGTCCGGTGCGTCGCGGTTGCGATCATGTTCGCTGGCGTGCACATGCCAGACCAGCGGCTTGCCGCTGCGCTCGCGCGCACGGAGTCCCGCATCAAGCGTCATCCAGTCGTGCGCGTGAATCACGTCAAAGCGCTCCGCAGCGGCGATGCTGCCTGCAGCCTGGGCGTAGCGCTCGACCTCGCGGAACAGATCGGGTCCGTAGCCTCCTCGCAGCTCCGTGCCCGCATCCAGATACGGACGCAGCGGGCTGGCGACGCCGACGATCTCCAGACCTCTGATCTCCGTGTTGGCGACAACCGGCACCGCGATCTCCCGCTCGGCGGCTGAGGATTCCGCTGCCGCAGCCGCGGAAAGCGCCCGCGCAGCCTCGAGCATGCGCCCGCTCGCCACCTGCTCGCCGCCGACCAGACGCGGCACCACCATCAGCACCTCGACGCTGTGCTCGGCGAGGCCGCGCGTCAGGCCCTCGCAGGCTGTGCCCAGTCCCCCACTCTTGTGGGGCGGGAACTCCCAGCCGAGCATGAGGACCTTCATCGGTCTGTGCCTACCCGCCCGCCTGTTCCAGCAGCGCGAAGGCCCGCAGCAGTTCCGCCGTGCTCCAAGCCTGCGCGATCGTTCCGCCCGGACGATGCGGCGCCTCCGCATCGAAGACTTCGGAGATCTGGTTGAGTCCCGCTTCGGCGAGGTGCGCCTCGAAACCGGTGAGCATCGCCCGCAGCCGCGCCAGCTCGCCGGGCTGATTGCCGCGCGCCCGGAGCGCGGCTTCAACGTGGAACCCCAGAAGCCACGGCCACACCGTGCCCTGATGGTAGGCGCGATCGCGCTGGTCGCAGGAACCGCCGTAGCGCGGCTCATAGTGCTCGGAGCCCGGCGCGAGCGTGCGCAGGCCCGCCGGCGTCAGCAGCTCGCGCTCGGCGCGCGCCACGATCTGCGCCCGCATGGTGCGCGACAAGGGCGAAAACTCCAGCGCAGCGGCCAGCACCATGTTGGGACGCACGCTGCGGTCGGCGACTCCGTCGGCAACCACATCGGCCAGATAGCCCTCCTCCAGCCAGAACGCGGCGAGGAAGCTCTTGCCCATGCGCTGCTTCTTCTGCTTCCAGTGGCGTGCGCCTTCGGCATCATCCGCGTCCAGCGCCATCTCCTCCAGATGGGCCAGCAGCGAGTACAACAGCGCGTTGATCTCCACCGCAGCGCCCGCGCGCGGAGTGACCGGCCCTTGCGAGGTGCGCGCATCCATCCACGTGATGTTGTGCTCGGCCGAACCGCCGACCAGCAGGCCCGAGTCATCGACGTGCACGCCGAAATCGGTGCCCTGCTCATAGCGGCGCGCGATTTCCTCCAGCACCGGCCGGAACGCGAGCACGGAGCCCGACCCCGCCTCGCGCGAGTGCAGCAGCACCGCGCGCGCGAACCAAAGCGCCGCATCGACCGAGTTGTAATGACTGTCATCCGGACCCGTTCCGAAGATGTTCGGCACGAGCCCGTTGCGCACGAAGGGCAGCACGCCCTGGAGGGCCGCGAGCGAGGTCGCCTGATCCCCGCGGGCGAGCGTCAGGCCCGGCAGGCTGATGAAATCATCGCGGCCCCATTCGCCGAACCAGGGGTAGCCTGCGATGACACCCACCCGGCCGCTCTCCGTGCGATAGAGGAAATCGCGCGCGCTGTCTTCGAGCACGCCGCGCAGTCCGGGCTGCGAGCTCTGCTCCGAAAGCCGCTGACGCGCGGTCTGCTCCCACAGCGCAGCCGGGTCCGCGACAGGACCGTCGATCGAGGCCGCGACGAACACATCGACGCCAGACTGCAGCGCGATGTGGAAGCTGCCCGGAGAGTAGTTGTCCTCGCGGCCGTCGTAGCCGCGCGCGATGTCGCTGCGGTACTCCTGCTGACGGAACCAGCAGGGATCCTGTACGAACGAGGATTCGCTCGAGACGCTGATCGAGATGGCCGGCAGGGCCGCATAGGGACGGCAGCGGATGCCGCTGCCGAGGTACTCGACCTGCTTGTCGAGCGCATCGTTCTCAAAAGTCAGCGCATCCGCTTCGCGCATCGGCAGGAGCGGCCGCAGACGCAGTTCCACCGGGTTGCGCTGACCGGTGACGCGGTAGCGCACCAGCACCGTGCGCGCCCCCTTGACCATCAGCACATCGCGTTCCAGGCGCGCGCTGCCGAACTGATAGACCCAGGCCGGCCAAGGCGCCAGCTCAAAGCGCTCCAGACCCTGATGCCCCAGCGGGTGGAACAGGCCTGGGTAACGCGACATCGAGATCGAGAAGCTCTTGCCGCCCCCGTGGAAGCTCTCCTCGAAGCGCGAGAGGAAGTTGTAGCGCCGCGCCGATCCGGGCGGATAGCACACCAGCAGGCCGTGGTAGCGCCGGGTGGCGCACGCCAGCACCGTCGAGGACGCATAGCCGCCCAGCCCGTCGGTCTCCAGCCACTCGCGGCTCAGCGAGCGATCAAGGTTCAGCAGGGTCTCCCGGTCAAGGTGCAAGTTGGAGTGGGCGGCGGTGGGCATGGACAGGCGGTTCCTGGAAGTCGCGAGTCTAGACACGCCCGAAGGCAAAAAGGAAGCGGCCCGGATCGAGGATCCGGGCCGCTCACGCAAGGAGTGCGCTTGCGCTTCGATCTCAAGTCACTGGGTGAAGGTGATCGAGAGACCGTTCGAGAAGTTGAAGCCACTGCCGCAGGGGCCCATCGGATCGCGGTAGCGCACCTGGAAGTTCCAGGTGGAGCCGACCGTCCAGCCCGCCAGCGGCAGGAAGGGATGCGTCCAGACCGCCAGTCCGGCGTTGTCCGCGAACTGGGTGCCCAGGCGCAGCGCAGAGCCGCCGACGCAGACCTGACCGTCGCCGAAGGGAATGCCGAGTCCGCCGCCGGCCTGATTGCTGCCCTGGAAGAGCAGCGCGACCTTGCCGGGCGGCAGACCCTCGCACAGGAATTCCAGATCGTCGTTGGCAATCGAATCGGTGCCCTCGGCTTCCAGTCGGGCCCCTGCACCGGTCGAGTTCGCACAGCCCGTTTCCACGCTGATGTCATTGCTGCACGGGCATTGATTCGAACCCGAACCGCAGTACGGCGTACCCACGTCGGCGTGACCGTGGAAGTCCGCCGTGAGGCCGGAGAAGCTGTCGGTGTTGACGGGGTTCGCGGTGTCGTCATAGGAAACCACCGTCTCGCCGGCGGGCTCGATCGTCCCGCTTGCCGAAGCGTCCTCGGCGCGCAGCAAACGGTCATTGGACCGGTCGTCGCCGACGAACAGCGCACCATCGAGAGTCACGGCGATGTCGCTGACGTTTGAGCCCAACTCCAGCAGCCAGTAGGTCGTGGCTTCCGTGGCGGAGTTGATCGCTCCGTTGACATCGAAATCCCTGGCACGGAAGACGATGTTGTTGCCGTTGTCGAGCACATACCAGTACCCCTGCTCGTCCTGATCGATCGACTCGAAGTCGAAGGCCACGGGGAAGGGCAGCGGACGGAAGAACAGCGTCGATTCGCCCGGCGCGTTGATCGAGCCTGAGAAATCGAGGTCCTCAAGCCGGTAGAGGCCCGTCAGGAAGCCGCTGCCGTTCTCGAGGTAGTAGGCCCGGCCGTCGAGTCCCTGACGCACGGCCACCGGCTCGCTGAAGTCCGCCGCAGCACCCGGCGCGATCTCGTAGTGCACGGTGGCTTCACCCGCATCGTTGGCATCACCGTCGCCGTTGATGTCAACCAGCAGGAGAATCATGTCCTTGCCGTTCGGAGTGTCATTGGCGACCGAAACCCAGACCTGCCCCAGATTGGTGACCGCGATGGAAGTGATGCGCTCCGTCACGATGCCGCCGGCGTTGCCTCCGGCATGTCCATCAAAGAAGATCCAGGCCTCATCACCCGTGGGCGTCGGAGCACCTGTGTCGTAGGCATCGCCGTCCTCGTTGTGATCGTCGAGGCAGAGGATGCGGTCAAGCCCCGCATCGCCGACATACAGGCGGTCATCCGGAGACTGCGTGAGACACATCGGGTTGAGCAGCGGTATTGCGCCCAGCGCGTTGTCGTAGAGCACGACGGTCTCACCCGGTTGACCAAAGCTCTTGTCGCCGTCGGCGTCTTCAAACTTGTAGACGCGCTTCAGCACGGAATCCGTGCTGAAGATGATGTCGGGGTCGAGGGGTTTCTGAGCGAAAGCCAGCGCACTCAGCGCCAGCAGCGGAATGCTGCGAAGTGTGGTTTTCATTGAGGCGTAGACGGCCTGCGCCTCCCGCCGACGAATCCTCATTGGATCGGCGTGAGACGCAGGCCTGGTTCTCCGCGCGTTGATTCCCGCCCACCGGCGGCAAGTTCCGCGTCCGGTTCCTTTTCCCCGAGTCTGGCGGCCAATGCGGCGCGCGCACGCGCCAGGCGCGAGCGCACGGTCCCGAGCGGAATCTGCAGCCGGCGCGCGATCTCCTCGTATTCCAGATCGTTTTCCCAGCGCAGCCGCAGCGCCGACTGCAGCTCGGCCGACAGAGTGCGGATCGCCGCTTCGATCTGCTCGCGCCACTCCTGCTCCTCCGCATCGCGCGACGGATCGCAAAGCGGGCAGTGCTCCGGACGCTCGAGCCGCACACGATCCTCATGGTGCGTGCGACGCACCGCGGCACGGCGCGCATGCATGGCCTTGTGCACCACCGTGCGCACGAGCCAGCTGCGCGGATCTTCGGGCAGTTGCTCCTGCTGCCACAGACACAGCAGTGCTTCCTGCACGCAATCCATCGCCACGTCGTCGCTGGGCACGATGCCCCGGGCCACGCTGCGCAGGCCCGCCATCAAATCCGCCGAAACAAGACCGGAATCCAACCAAACACGGGACGCCGACATGGCGACCTCCTGATCCAGGGAACCAACGAAACCAGGCCGCACGGGTGTGCGGCCGCCAGACAAGAATCAGGCCCTGGTATCCGGCGGAGAGTGCTTGGGTGCCGTCAGCAGAGCAGGGAGCTTCCGCGCGACTGCAGGCTGAGGACGATGACTGCACAGGCGATCTGCAGGCAGCGGTGTCTGTGTTTCCCAGACCGTGTCCGGCGGCACGGGAGCCCACCACGATTCGCTCCAGTCGCACTGTTCGTGCGGGCGTTCCGGGGCGGAGGGCTCCGTGTCCGTGCACGCAGATTCAGCACCGGTCCGCGACTCGCTGACGTGCAGCGCGTTCCCTGACTCGGTGAGCGTGTGCTCGATCGCTCCGTGATCCTCGCACCACCCGTGGTGGTTCTCCGCGAAGTGAACTGCACGCACGATGTTGCTCGCGAACAGGCCCAAGCAGGCCAGTGCGAGCACACAGAGGGCGGACAGAAGAGAGCGCTTGTTCATCCGGAAAAGCACTTTGACAGAATAGCGACGGCGTTCGAGCGGTCCTCCTGAAAAATTCCCCCCGTGATTCCGGGAACTCTGCGGTGTCGGGAGGGAAGGCCCCCTTTCGCTAGGCCTCGTCTGCTCCCCGCTGCTACACTCCCGCCCGATGAGCCCGGGAATCGCTTCGTTCTTCCGCCGCCTGACCGGGGGCAGCCCCCGCATCTCGGGCTCGGACGTGCAGATCGGCAAGGATGTGCGCTTCGGCCGCAATGTCCGTATCCGCTCCAAGCGGGTGCGCATCGGCGACGGCTGCCGCATCGGTGACGATGTGGAAATCCACTCCTCCGAGTTCACGATGGGTGATTTCGGCACCATCTACGACCGCTGCTTCTTTCCCGGGCCGGGCCGACTGAGCATCGGGCACAACTTCTGGCTGGGAACCGGCTCGATCATCGATGCGCAGGGCGGCACGACGATCGGCGACAACGTAGGGATCGGAGCTTACAGCCAGCTGTGGGGCCACATGAAGTACGGCGACACGCTCGCCGGCTGCCGCTTCCACTCCTCGCGCGCGCTGACGATCGGCAAGGATGTCTGGCTGGTGGGACATGTGCTGGTTTCGCCGGTGACCATCGGCGATCGCGCGCTGGTGATGCTGGGCTCCATGGTGACCAAGGACCTGGCTGCGGAGCGCACCTATGCCGGCTCCCCCGCGCAGGATGTCACCGAGCGCTTCGGTACCCAGTTCCGCGAGATCGCGCTGCCCGAGCGAGCACAGGAGCTCGAGCGCCGGATCGGGGAGTTCTGTCGACAGAGCGGCGCCGCGCAAGCGAGCTTCCGCGTGGTCAGTGACGGCTTGCGGGCGGAACCGGGCGTCACCGTGTTCGATGTGGGTTCGCGCACCTACACCAAGCTGGGCACGGGCGGGGAGCGCAAGCTGATGCGCTTCCTGCTGCCGGACGCGAAGTTCACGCCGGGGCAGGCATGAAGCCGCTGGTGCTGCACTCGGTCAACCCGTACCTGTTCGGAACGGGCTCATGGGTCTACGGTCAGATCAAGCTGCTCTCGCGCTGGCAGGCGGCGGTCGTCACCAACAAGCTCGAGAACCTCGATCAGTTCCCGCTCGATGCCGTGCACGCGCTGCGGAGCTTCCCCGCGCCGCGGCGCTGGTACGAGCACGCGGCGAAGGCGCTCAACGGCGGCTATTTCCCGTTCATGAAAGGCGTGGCGCGGCGCACGCAGGCCCGTCTGCTGCACTCGCATTTCGCCGGCAAGGGCTGGAAGGATCTGCCGCTGGCGCGCGCGACGGGCCTGCCGCACATCAGCTCGTTCTACGGGGCGGACATCTGGCGCAACTCGCGCTCGGAAAAGTGGCGCACGCGCTTCCTGGAGCTGTGGCGCGAGGGCGATCTGTTCCTCGTCGAAGGCGAGGCGATGCGGGCGAAGGTGATCAGCCTGGGCTGCCCGCCCGACAAGGTGCGCGTGCAGCACCTCGGCGTCGATCTCTCAAGCGCGAACTTCTTCGAGCGCAAGGCGCCCAAGGACGGTCCGATCAAGGTTCTGATCAGCGGCCGCGCGGTGGAGAAGAAAGGCCACGAGCTCGCCGTGCGCATCTTCGCTCGCGCGCGCCGCGAGTGTCCGCGTCTGGAGCTGTCCGTGATGGTGATCGCGAAGAGCGCCGAGGAAAAAGCGGTGCTCGCGCGCGTTCAGGCGCTGGTGCGCGAGCTGGACCTGGAGGGCTGCGTCAACTTTCCGCCGCCGCTGCCCTACGCAGCCTGGCGCAAGTCGCTGGAAGCCTACCACCTGTTCCTCGCGCCCTCGCTCCACGCCTCCGATGGCGATGCGGAGGGCGGCGCACCGGTCTCGCTGATCGACATGTCCGCCACCGGCATTCCGATCGTGGCCTCGAAGCACTGCGACATCCCCGAGGTCGTGCCGCACGGCGTCGGCGGGCTGCTCTTCGAGGAGAATGACGAGGCGGGCGGCGCGGCGATGCTGCTGGAGGCGGTGCGCAGCGCGGAGCGCTGGGGCGAGTGGGGCCGCGCGGGCCGGGCGCACGTGGAGCGGCATTACTCGCTCGCGACGCAGGTACGCGCGCTGGAAGCGGTCTACGACGAACGGCTCAGTCGAACGTAAGCCGTTTTCCGACAAACACTTGCGGATTTTCTGATTTCCAGCGAAGCTGCGCTCCCGTGCACTCCACCAAGGGCTGTGATGAACGCACAACCCGACCTTGATGAACTCGAACGCGCCTTGAGCATGAGCGCGGCACGCGCCGCCTCGCTCCGCCCGGGCCAGCCCCGCCCGCTCTCCTGGAGCAGCCGCCTGCGCCGGTTCTGGGACCGTCATCGCTCGTGGATCAAGATCCTGATCTACGGCTCGGGCGTGGTGTTCCTTTTGACGCAGGGCCAGATCCGCAACCTGTTCGTCTTCCTGCTGTTTCTGCTGCCGCTTTGGATCAGGGACTACCACGAGCAGCGCCAGCAGATCGAGGCGCTGCACAGCGACGAGGACTTCCTCAAGGCCGAGCGCGAGCGCGTGGAACAACGCCTCGGGCGCGAGGTGTTCACGTCGCTCCTGATGCTGTTCTTCGCGGCGCTGATGGGCATGGCGGCCATCTTTGGCAAGCATCCTCAAGCCGCCGGTTTGGTCTCGGGATTCGTGCTGGCATGCGTGCTGCTGCGCTGGGCGCTGTTCCTGCCCGGACTGCGGCGCGAGCTGGAAGATCTCGGCGGCGATGCCCGCAAGCACTGGATCCTGAATGCGATCCTCGTCTGTCTGGTCATTCCGTACCTGCTGGTGTTGCCGCTGATCTGGCTGTGTCATCGCCTGCACGATCTGTGGCTTTGGATCACGAACCGCAGGAGTGCCTCGTGAGCACACCCGCACAGCAGAGCGAATGGGTGCGCGCGCTGCAGTCCCCTCCGCGCTCGGCAGCCAACACTCCGCGCGAACACGCCATGCGAGAAGTGATCGAGGCCTACGGCGGCGCGCTGTTCCAGATGTGCCTGCGCATCGCGTGCAACCGCGCCGATGCCGAGGACGCGCTGCAGGAAACCTGGATTGATCTCGACCGCGGGATTGCGGGCTTCCGCGCCGAAGCACAGCTCTCAACCTGGCTGTTCCGCATCGCGATCCGGCACGCCGCGCGCATCCGCAATCAGCGCCGCTCGAAGCCGGCGCTCGAGCTCGAGGACGGTCCCGCCAATGGCTCCGCGAGCGATCCGGGCCGCAGGCTGGAGCAGCTGGAGGGCGCACGCCGTCTGCTGGGCGCCATCGCGCAGTTGCCTTTGGAGCAGCGCGTGGTGCTGGGCCTCGCGGCCGGCGAGGGGCTTGCACATGCACAAATCGCCGACATCCTCGGCATCCCCGAGGGCACGGTGGGCTCGCGCCTGCACACGGCGCGGGAAAACCTGATGCTCAAGCTCGGCCACGCGACCTGAAATCGCTGCTGGAGCGTACCATCAAGATTCGTCATGAGTCACTTTCAGACCTTCGAGGAGCTGGAGCGCGCCTCGCGCATCGAGCACGGCACCGAGATCGCTCCCGGAGTCGTGAT
>SXGR01143810.1_pt1 | contig 23902 bp, 27 predicted proteins | sample 3174711 | NCBI WGS metagenome assembly SXGR01 (sample SAMN11356860, study PRJNA531348) | freshwater metagenome | isolation source: freshwater sample F1-60 | place: China: Fuxian Lake, Yuxi | collected 2017-12-25 | reverse complement strand
GGTGCGGGAGGCGATGTAGGCGGTGCAGCGGGCGACCCCGGTGCGCACGTGTGACTCGACCGTGCGCTCGCTGATGCCGAGTTGGGCGGCCACTTCGCGTTGGGGGAGGCCTTTCACCTTGTGGAGTATGACGGCATCGCGGCAGCGCGGAGAAAGCGTGAGCAAGGCATCCGCGAGGAGGTTGATCCGTTCTTGGACGATAAGTTGGTCGCAGGCATCGAGCTTATCCTCCAAGACACGCGACGCGGCAAAATCCCCGAGAGCGACGAACGGGGCGTGGTGATTTTTTCGCACGACGTTCAACGCGATGCGCCGGGCCACGGTGAAGAGAAAGGCCTTGGCCGACGTGACTGACCGGGTGGTGCAGGTTTTCCAAATACGGAGATAGGATTCCTGCACGACATCGTCGACATCGCGCACCGCCGGGAACGAGCCGCGCAGGTAGCTGCGCAGGGCGGGTTCGTGCGGTTGAATTTCTTCCGCAAACCAACGCGTGGGGCTGGGATTGGGCGGGGGCATCGGCAAGTGACCGTGAGTTAGATCGACCCGCCGCTGCGCGGTGGCAAGGCGAGATTCATTTCTGTCGGCGCCTCCACTGGGCGTTGCCGACAGCCGGCGATGGAGTGCGTGCGGCGGCGGCGACCGAGACGGAGAGCAGGAGAAAAAGAGCGACGGAGAGAAACGAGCGAATGGGGTGCATGAGGTAGCGGAACGGATGGTCGTAGATCGTCAGCGCCAGTCGATGCAGGCGTGTGGGGTGGCGCGGTCGATCGGTCGAAATCGTGGGTGCCCGCGCCTCGTCGAGCAAGTCCCCCTTGGCGCGGGAAAGTCCAGAGTGCGCCGGGCCGCCGTTCAACAAGCCGTCGCCCATTCCCAAGGGCACGGATTGGCCGGCGTTGCCCGGCGTCATCTTCCGCAAGGCGCAGAACAAAATCGAGGACCCGGCCAAGCTGCGCCGGCTCATCGTCCCCAAGGCCGCTTTTTTGCAACCGGGAGGTCCAGACAGATCCTGACCCACCAGGGCGTCAAGGAGGATGGGTGGAAGGAGGAGGATTTTGGGGCTGAGGTGAGAGGCGCGTTTTGCGAGGATTGCGGCAGGGGTGAGATTGCCCCGCGAGCGGTTTTTGCGGGCGAAGTTGAAGAAGTGTTGGTAGGTGGTGACGACGCCGAGTTTGTGGCCAAGAAGCTCGGAGTTCCGCTCGACCGCTTGGCCGTCCTGGTCGGTGTGCCGCGCTCAACGTTTTTTCGCCGGCAAACCGAGGGACGGTTCACCGAGGCGGAATCGGAGCACATCATGCGGTTCGCACGGTTGTGGCAGGTCGCCTGCGAGGTCTTCCGGAGCGAGGCCGGTGCGCAATCGTGGTTGAACCGCGCCCAGGTTGGTTTGGACGGCAACGTGCCACTGGACTACGCGAAATCCGAACTCGGCGCGCGGGTGGTTGAGGACCTCATGATGCGGATCCACCACGGCATTTTGGCCTAAGCGTCATGCGGCTTTGGCGCATAGAAAAGTCCATCTTCGCCAAGGAGGCTCGCTCCGGAAACGGAGCACGAATTTACGGTGGGCGCTGGAACAGCCCGGGGCGCCCGGCGATCTACTGCGCCGGCTCTCTGTCGCTGGCGATGCTCGAAGTGCTGGCCCATGTCAGCACAGAGGAGGACGTTGGCGAGAAACGCGTTTTCTTCACTGTCGATATCGACGACAAATGGATGGAAGAGATCGCCACGACCGATCTGCCACGAAACTGGCGCTCCGCGCTGAACGTGGGTCCTTGCCGACGTCAGGGCGACGCTTGGCTGGGTCGCGGACATTCGGTGGCGTTGAGAGTCCCGAGCGCGCTGGTGGCTGGAGAATGCAACTGCATCCTGAGCCCGGCGCATTCGCACTACCGAAAGGCAGCGCTGTGGTCCGCGGGAAAGCCGCTGCGAATTGACTCGCGACTATTCCAAGACCTCGGGAAGGCCATGTAACACTCGGGGCGGTCTTGGCTACCGGTCCGGAGGATCCTACCGCTGGAAACCAAGCAGCGAGAGGCCTCCGCGAAGCGCCCGCGGTGCGATTGCGGCCAATTGCAGGTACCGGCAGTTCGCATACGATTCCGGCCTGATGCGATTTCAATGCGATCTCGCACCAGCGAGCCTCCGCGACGAATCGAGATTTCAGCCAGCTTCCGCTCGGCAGTTCGGCGGTTCGGATCTGGCACACATATCGACGCCGCTAACGTTCGCTGTTTGATCTGCCCGCCCCGGCCATTTTGGGGAAATTATTCTCGGAAATTTCTCGAGCGGAGTGCTCGCGAAAACCAACGCCAGGGTGTCAGCCGACCCGCCCGGCCAAGCCTCGGCATCACCCCCAGAACCCATTCAGGTTATCATCACCGACTCGACCGCTCCGTTCAGGCCCATGCCTTCCACGAGCGCTTGGGTGGGCGTGCTTTTCAGCGGATACCGGAATTGCTGCCCCTCGTAGTTGCGAACAATCACTTCATCGTCGGTGATTTTTTCCACGTAGTCCGGGTTGATCGGCACTTTGCCTCCCCCGCCGGGCGCATCGATGACGTATTGGGGCACCGCGTAGCCGGTCGTGTGACCGCGCAGCGACCGAATAATCTCCACGCCTTTCCGGACATCGACCTTGAAGTGCGCCCCTCCCGTTATGAGGTCCATCTGGTAAATATAGTAGGGCCGCACGCGCATCCGCAGCAACCGGTGGACGAGCGCCTGCATCACCTCGGCATCGTCGTTCACGCCCGCCAACAGGACGCTCTGATTGCCCAAAGGCACGCCGGCAAACGAGAGCCGTTCACACGCCGCCTTCAACTCGGCCGTCGCCTCCTTCGGGTGATTGAGGTGAATGCTCATCCAGATCGGACCGTATTTTTTTAAAATCTCGCAAAGCTCCGGCGTGATCCGCTGGGGCAGAAACACGGGGATGCGCGAGCCGATCCTGATAAACTCCACATGTTTGATGGCGCGTAACCGCGACAAAAGGTGCTCGAGCTTCTTATCCGAGAGCAGCAAGGGGTCACCGCCCGAGAGCAGTACGTCACGCACCTTCGGATGGGCCTCGATGTAACGCAGACCCTGCTCATATTCGGGATGAAAGTTGTAGTCCTGAGCGTTGGACACCAACCGACTCCGCGTGCAGTAGCGGCAGTAGGCCGCACAGCGGTCCGTCACGAGAAAGAGCACGCGATCCGGATACCGATGCACCAACCCCGGCACCGGCGAGTGTCCGTCCTCGCCGAGAGAATCGAGGCGCTCTTCCTCGCTGACCACCATCTCACCCGAACGAGGAATGACCTGCTTGCGAATCGGGCAGCGGGGATCGTAACGGTCGATCAAATTGAAAAAATAAGGTGTGATCGCGAGCGCCAGCTTCTGGTTCGCAAACGCACAGCCCGCCTTTTCGTCGGCCGTGAGCGTCATGAACTGCTCCAGCTGGGCCACCGTGGTGATGCGATTCTTCAACTGCCACGTCCAATCACCCCAGTTACTCTGGGGAATGTGCTGCCAGAGACCTTGGCCTTCGAACCAAGTAGAGCGGTCTTCTGTGTAGGGCATCGAAATTCGCAACAAATGGGGAGCTAACGAAATTCTGTCAAACGGTGAGCCCAAAATGACGCGGAAACCGTCGCCGCGCTTTTCAGAAACGCTTTGCAAAAACCCTGCTCGCCTACGACCGCGCGAACTGCTCTCTTCCCTTAAATATTGCCCGCGGGGATTGCCCTTTCGGTAAATCCTAATCCCACTCAACCGAAAATCTTATGTCGAATCACCATCACGGGGCCAAAAAAGAGCCGAAGTTTTCGGTCACACTGTTTATCATCACGGTCACCCTGACGTTTGCCGGACTCTGCGCCGTTCTCGCCCTCGCCGCGCCCGGCGTGTGGCGCGCCCAGCTCGCCGCCCCGTGGTGGATGCTGGCCATCGTGATCGTCGCCGCGCACTGCGCAGCCGGCGTGTTCGAATTTTTCTTTCACCGCTACGTTTTGCACGCGCCACTTCTGCCCTTGCTGAGTCACTTTTATAAGCAACACACCCTTCACCACGCGCTCACGCGGGTCGGTTTTCAGAGGGCTAAAAAAGGCCAGGAGGCGATGCCTTGTCTGGTGGAAAACCACTACCCGATCGAGCAAGAGAAACAATACGAGGCATCCTATTTTCCTTGGTTTACTTTGGCCGCATTTGTCGGAGGGGGCAGCGTCTTTTTTGCTCCGGCTCAATGGCTCCTCCCCCAATATCCCATCTTCCTCGGAGGCTTTATCGGCATCACTTTTTCACTCTGCCTCTACGAAATCGTTCACGCGATCGAACACTGGCCCCAAGCGACTTGGGATCGTCTGGTAACCCAACCCACCATGGGGCCATTCTGGCGCAAGGCCTACGCCTTCCATCTTCGCCACCATGCGGATATCCGTTGCAACGAGTCCATCTCCGGCATCTTCGGCCTGCCTCTCCCGGACCTGATCCTCGGCACCTACATCGATCCGGAAACTCTCTATACTCACGGACGGACGGCGGACCCGAAGGAATTTGTGAGCCCGCAGCCGCGGTTCGCGATCATTCGCTGGTTGGATGAGCGTGCCGATCAATCCATCAAGCGCCGCCGCCAGCGGCAGACCGCTACCGAGCCGGCCGCGGCCCTCACCGAAGCAGATGACGCCTCGGTCACCCCGACCCTCTCCGCCGCAGGGAACGCTCCCACCCAGACATAATTTTCGCGTGCCCGGCACCCGTTTCCCCTTGGCAGCGGACGGGCGACACCTTTTCGTTCGGCTTTAATGTCCACGTCCAAACCCGCAGTTCTCGCGCTCGAAGACGGTTCGATTTTCCGCGGCCTCGCCTTCGGAGCCGACGCCACCATCGCCGGTGAATGCGTATTCAACACGTCAATGACTGGCTATCAGGAGATCCTCACGGACCCCTCCTACTACGGCCAGATCGTCACGATGAGTGCGGTGCAAATCGGCAACTACGGGATCAGCCCCGAGGACACCGAGTCGGCCACGCCCAAAGCCAGCGGCTTCGCCGTCCGCGAACTCTCCCCCATCGTTAGCAACTGGCGCAGCCGCCTCTCGCTCGGCGACTACCTTCGTCAAAACGGCATCCCCGGCATCAGCGAAATCGACACCCGCACCCTCACGAAAAAACTGCGGGTCGATGGCGCGATGAAGTGCTGCCTCAGCACCCTTCCGATCACCGACGCAGCGGCCATCCAGCGCGCGAAATCGTGGCAAGACATGGCTGGCGCCGACTATGTGAAGGACGTCTCCTGCAAAGAGCCCTTCATCTGGAGTTCCAGCGAACCGGCAAACTACAACGCCTCCTACCTTCCGGTCGGCACAACGATGAACGCCCCGGGGGCACCCGTGAAAAAGTTCCGCGTCGCCGCGTTCGACTACGGCGCCAAGCACAGCATTTATCGAAAGCTCGTGAACCACGGCTTCGAGGTGCAGGTCTTCCCGGCCACCGCGACCCACGAGCAGGTCCGCGAACACCAGCCCGACGCCATCTTCCTTTCCAACGGCCCCGGCGATCCCTCCGCTCTCCCCTACATCCACAAAACCGTCACTGCGCTCATCCCCGACTTCCCGATATTCGGGATTTGCCTGGGGCACCAGATGCTCACGCACGCCCTCGGCGGCACGACCTTCAAACTCAAGTTCGGTCACCGTGGCGGCAATCAGCCCGTGAAGAATCTCGAAACCGGCAAGGTCTCCATCACCGCGCAAAACCACGGCTTCGCCACCGACCCGCAGTCGCTCGAAAAAACCGGCGCCCAAGTCACCGAGATTAACCTCAACGACAATACCGTCGAGGGTCTCCGCCACACGAAGCTCCCCATTTTCAGCGTCCAGTACCATCCGGAAGCCGCCCCCGGCCCGAACGACGCCGATCCGCTCTTCGTCGATTTCTACCGGATGGTCGCAGCGCGCCAAGCCGGGAAAATTTGAGCGACACCTGCAGGGACGCCGCGCACCCACGCACACCCGCCGGCTTCTTGGCATCCGACCGACTGAGTGGGTTCAGCTCAGCCACTGCTCCAACTTCACCGCGTCTTCCGGCGTATCCACGCCGATCGTCGCGTCCGCCGTGACCGCGCAGGCGATCTCGTAGCCGTTTTCCAGCACGCGCAACTGCTCCAGTTTTTCAATCTGCTCCAATTGGCCCATCGGCAACTTGGCGAACTGGCTGAGCAGGTCCGCTCGGTAACCGTAAAGTCCGAGGTGCTTGAAGCACGGGTTGGCCGCCACCCAAGCGTCGTCCACCACGCCGGCCTGATCCCGGGCGTAGGGCATGGGCGACCGTGAAAAGAATAAGGCCCGCCGTGCCGACGGAGCCAACACCACCTTCACTTGGTTCGGATTCAGAAAGTCGGCCGCCCGCGTAAAGGGCGTGGCCAACGTCGCCATCGGCGCGCCTTCGCCTTCCTCCAAGAGTTCCGCTAGCGCCCGCAGCTGCCCACCGGTGACCAACGGCTCATCCGCCTGCACGTTGATCACCAACGCGGCACCGACCGTCCGATTGGCTTCCGCGATGCGGTCCGTACCACTTTGGTGCGCCCCACTCGTCATGATTGCCCGAAAGCCAGCCGCCGTCACACAGTCAGCCAAACGCGCATCGTCGACCGCAAACCACAACGGAAACTCGGGCGCCTCACGGGCAATCCGCTCCGCTACCCAGAGCAGCAACGGGCGTCCTTTTATTTTATGTAAAAGCTTGCGGGGGAATCGGGTAGATTCGAGCCGACAGGGAACGATGATCGCGATTGCAGGCATGTCTTGGCATGGTGCCGGCGGGTTTTTGGGTTGCAAGCCCGTGCCACCTGACGGACGTTCCTAGGCCTTTCTCGGAACCATGAATAAAAGCGACGTCACACCTGCACTTCAGCCCGTAACCAGGGAGCTGATTGTGCAGAACAAGATGGGCATCCACGCCCGTCCCGCCGCGATGATCGTGCGCATCACCAACAAGTTTAAGGCCGAGGTCTTCGTCGAAAACAGAGACGAACAGGTGAACGGCAAGAGCATTATGGGCCTGATGATGCTGGCCGCCGGCCGAGGCTCGAAGGTCACGTTTATCGCTACCGGTGCGGACGCCCCCGCGATGCTCACGGAACTCGACGCCCTCTTTGCCCGCAAATTCGACGAGGCCTAAGCGAGAGATCAGGTCGCTCCCGACCGACCCGGTGATTTTCAGTTTTCCGCTGCTTCTGCGGGTTACGGGGGTGACCACTGGAAAAACCGACGTGCATTCGCCGTCGTGATCGCCACCAACTCGTCGTAGCCGACTCCGAATACTTCCTCCGCCGCAAACTCCGCGATATGCCGGACAAAGGCCGGCTCGTTCGGCTTTCCGCGGTGCGGGAACGGCGTCAAATACGGCGCATCCGTCTCCACCATCAGCCGCGCGAGTCCTTGGGCCTTCGCCGCCGCGCGCACGTTTTCAGCGCTCTTATAGGTCAGCACCCCGGTAAACGATCCCCAGGCACCCCGTCGCGTCAGCTCCGCCATCTCGGCAACACCCTCGGTGAAGCAGTGAAACACCACCCGCGTCCAATCAACTCCGCTCGCATCGATCAGTTTGACGCACTCCTGAAACGCCCCCCGCGAATGCACGACCACGGGGCACCCCAGCCGTTTCGCCAACGCGAGCCCTTCGCTAAACGCCGCCCGCTGCCAGGCGAAAATCTTCGCGGCTTCCGCAGCGTCCTTCGGCAAATGAAACCGATCCAGCCCAATCTCCCCCAGCGCCACCGGCCGCGGCTCCTCTCCTTTCCAAAACTCCTCCAACTGCGCCGAGGCCGCTGCCCATCCCCCATCGACCGAACACGGATGCAGCCCCACGGAATAGCGGACCAAGCCCGTTTTCCCGTGCTCTCGCGCGAGCGTGCGATAGAGCGCCCAGTCTTCGGGCGACGTCCCGATCGTCACCATGGTCTCCACGCCCGCCGCCTGAGCGCGGGCCAACGTATCGGCCAACACCGTTCCACCCTGGCGCGCAAACGATTCCAAGTGGGTGTGGGTGTCGATCAGTCCCATAAAAATCAGTTCAAATAGAGCGCTCCGTAACGCTCACGCAAATACCGCACAAACGCGCGCGGCGACAACTCCTCGCCCGTGACGCGCCGCGCCAGTTCCAACGCGCCGAACCGGCGGCCTTGGGTATGCACTTCCGCCCGCAGCCATGCGAGGAGCCAGGAAAAATCTCCGCGCGCGAACTCCTCCTCCAGTCCGGGCCGCAACGTCAGGGCCCGATACCACAATTGGGCTGCCAGCAAATTCCCCAAACAGTAACTCGGGAAATACCCAAAAGCCCCGTCGCTCCAATGCACATCTTGGAGCACCCCCGCGCGATCGGTAGCCGGTTCCAACCCCGAGATTTCCCGCGACGCCGCGCGCCACGCCGCCGGCAGATCGCGCACCGCGAGTTCTCCGGTGAAAAGTTTTTTCTCCATCTCGAAGCGCAGAATGATGTGCAGATTGTAGGTCACCTCATCCGCCTCCACTCGCACCAAGGTCGGCTCCACCAAATTCACTGCGAGATAAAGTTCCTCGGCGGACAGTCCCGTCATCTGCGTCGGAAACCTCGCACGAAAACGCGGCTCAACATTCAGCCAAAATCCGCGGCTGCGGGCGACTTGGTTTTCCCACAACCGACTTTGCGACTCATGCACCGCCATCCCCGCATGTTGACCCAACGCCGTGCCGAACTGTGCCGCCGGCAAGCCCTGTTCGTAGAGTCCGTGCCCCGTCTCGTGAATCGAGGCAAACAACGAGCCCAGCGGCTCGTCGACTTTGAACCGTGTCGTCATCCGCACATCGCTGCCCGTGCCCGAACAAAAAGGATGCAGCGATACATCGATCCGTCCGCGTTCGTAGTCGAAACCGATCTGCTCGGTGACCTCGCGCAAAAACGCCCGCTGCCCCTCCACCGGAAATCCGCGCAACTTCGTCTCCGCCGCCTTCGCCCGTCCCGCCGTCGGCGAGGCCGTGATCGCTCGCACCAACGGCACGAGTTCGCTCTTCAGTTCACCGAAAAGCCGGTCGACCGCGACGGCGGTCAGCCCCGGGTCGTGCTTATCGAGCATATAGTCATATTCCCGCCCACTCCAGCCGAGGTAGGCCGCCTCCCGCTTCGCCAACTCCACATTTTTCTCCAGCACCGGCACAAAACTCGCGAAGTCGTCGGCCGCCTTCGCCCGCACCCACGCGTGATAGCCCCGACTGCTCTGCGCCGCCTTCTCGCGCACAAATTCCGCCGGTAACTTCGTCGCGCGGTCGTAGTCCTTTCGCGCGTGGGCCACGACCAACTGTTCATCCGGCGTCAAGACACTCGCCCCCGCCTGCAGCGCCCCGAGCAACTCGCCGATGCGGCCCGCACTCGCTGCGGCGTGGTGCACCTCCGCGACCGCCGCGTGTTGGGCCGCGCGCTGCTCGGCCCCGCCCGGCGGCAGGTTGACCTGCTCATCCCACCCCAACAACTCCGCGACCGTCCCGAGCGTGTGCGTGCGTTTGAGCAGCGTGGTCAGTTCCGCAAAGGCCGGGTCGATCGTCATGCCCGCCAGCTTGGAGCGGCGCTCCTCGTCGAGGCGAGCGCGTTGTCACCACTCCACCATCACCGATCGGCCCCGACCCCATTCCACCGCGCCGCACAGGGGGCCGCGCCCAGTGGTCCGCTCCCCGCAGCGAGGCGCGTCCGCTCCGGTCGTTCCTAGCGCGTCCGATGACGACATTACCGCCACTGGAGCGTAGCTTGGGCCGGGAACCACCGCCGTTGACCACGCCCATGAGCTGCGTGCGGCCACGGTTCGATTTCTCCAACGTGATGGTCAACCCGTCGGCGTCGACGCCCGACCGACCTCGGTTATCAGCCTCACACCTTCGCACTGTTATCGCACTTAAAGTGGACTTGGGAGCGGCGCATGGCGTGCGCACGCAGGGCCGAGGTCTGGGCCGGGTCTCGCGACTTGATCAAAAACCGCCGCTGGAGCTCAGCCTCCTCCGCGGCCGCCGCGGCCGCTGCAAAACACAGCAACGTTTCAGCCTTGGCCGCGAGTCGGCTCGCCGGAAAACACGTGTGCGCGGACAACCAGAGCACGGTGTCGCGCAACGGATCGGCAGAGAGAGCAGTGGTTGAGTTCATTTGGGCAAGAGTGCAGCCCCCCACCCCGCCTCGTCAAACCCGACGAGCGCCACCCCACCCCCGATCAAGAATGGCCGTTTCACCACATTCCCGTTGCCCGCCAGCAACGCGAGTGCCGCGGCCTCGCTCAGCGCGGGCAGTTTCTCGCCGAGTTTCTGCTCACGGTAGTCGCTCCCGGAAATATTGAAGAGCCGTCGCAGCTCGCCCGGGTAGGCCGCCAACATGGCTTTCAGCTCGGCCTGCGTGGGCGGGGTCTCGCGGATCGCCCGCTCCTCGAAGGAAATTCCCTGCGCTCGCAACCACTTCACCGCCTTCCGGCACGTGTCGCAATTCGCCAAGGTGTAGACTTTCAGCGCGCTCATCTCACTCAACGTGAACCATGGTTCACGAATTGCCAGCGCTCCTTGGAGTGCCCGCGCTCCCCGAAAAATCGCCTCGGCGGCTCCGCTTGAAAATCAACCCGGAGCTTCTTCCGAAAATCCGCGTCATGGCTGAACACATCGTAAGTCTCGCCGAGGAACTCCACCGCGAGCCGTGCGCCTTGAGCCACTACGCCGTCCACCGTGACGATTTCCCTATTTAACCTCTCCGTGCACAGGCTGGCAACGCGAGGCAACGCGGCGGCCGTGAACGCGACTGTCGTCACCACCCGCGCGATGCTTGGCCGCGTCGTCAGCGCGTGGGCCCGCGGGTAGTTTCCCAGGGGGTCGTCGTCGTAGTTCGCCACGCCATCAAGGTCGAAGAGGTTTTCGACGTTGGCAGCCACGACCGTGAACGGCCGTGCTTGGCCCCTTGCGACGCCTCCTCAGACGCGCAGGAGAAACCCAAAAAACGTATCGCGCTCAGCCGAGGGACGCGATTGACCGGCGCAACCACCCGCGCGCAATCTTCGCGCGATGAAGCCCGTCCTCGAAGTCACCGGCCTGCGCGCAGAGCGCGGGAGTACCACGATTCTCCGCAACGTCGATTGGCGCGTCGCCCCGGGTGAACACTGGGTCATCCTTGGCGCCAACGGCTCCGGCAAGACTTCCCTCCTCAAAGCCCTCACCGGTTTTCTCTCCCCCACCGACGGCGAATTCTCCGTGCTCGGCCGGCGCTACGGGGCCGCCGATTGGAGGGAACTCCGCCTGCACATCGGCGTCGTCACCAGCGCGTTCACCGCCTCGATTCCCCTTTCCGAAGTGACGCTCGATACGGTGATCAGCGGCAAATACGCCCAACTCGACCTCTGGCATGCCGGCACGCGCACGGATCGCGTCGCTGCGCTGCGTCTCCTGCGCTCCGTGGGTCTCGCTCGCATCGCCCACCGTGAGTGGGCCTACCTCTCGCAAGGCGAACGTCAACGTGTGCTCATCGCCCGTGCACTCATAGCTCGCCCGCAGCTCCTCATTCTCGACGAACCCTGCGCCGGGCTCGATCCGGTCGCGCGGGAAAAATTCCTGCGTTTTCTCGAAACGCTCGCGCGCCGCCGCCGCGGCCCCTCCCTCGTCCTCGTGACCCACCACGTCGAAGAAATCACCCCGGCCTTCACCCACGCCTTGATGCTGCGGGCCGGCCGCGTCGTCGCCGCCGGCCCGCGCGCGGACGTCCTCACGTCGGCGAACCTCTCGAATACCTTTCGCGCCTGCCTCCGTCTCCGCTCCACCGCCGGCCGCTACCGCCTCGGCTTCGCCGGCCTGTGAATCCCCTGCCGACATCATCGACGGCGCCGGACTCCCCCAACGTCTGGACGTTTCTCGGCCGCTGCTTCGCTGCAGCGCTGCTGATGATCCAGCGAACGGGATACTCTCGGTTGAAGCATGAACTCAAGGGCATCGCGCAGGTGTCACCCGGCAGGTGAGCCGCTCGCGCGTTTCATTTCCTCCTGACGTGCTCCGCGCGCTCCCCGCGCTCCGCGTTGCAGCGGCCGTTTTTCGGTTGAGGGCGTCGTCCGCTCCCGCGTCGCCGCCTTACGTCGAGGCGCCGCCGGCAATATAGTTCCGCAGGTGCTCGGCCTCGGCGCGGTGCGTATCCGCCATCCAACGCGTGACGTCGCCAATCGAAATGACTCCGAGCAACTGCCCGTCCCGCACCACTGGCAGATGGCGGCAACGCCTCTCCGTAAAGATCGTCATGGTCTGCTCGATCGTCGTGTCGGTCGCGATGGTGATGACACCCGTGCTCATCACATCGGCCACGAGCGCCCCGCGCGGATCGATCCCGGCACCGACGACCCGGCGCAGCACATCGCGCTCGGTAAAAATGCCGACGAGACGCGTGCCATCGAGCACGACGATGGCACCGATGCGGTGCCGGTTCATTTCCGCCACCGCGTCATAAATGCTAAAGGCGGGAGGTATGCAGTGCACGACAGCACCCTTGCGCTCTAACAAGGCAGAGATCGGTGTATTCATAATTCTGGAAGAAACGCGCAGTGACCGGACGTGAGTGCTCTGGGGTAGGACCTAGCGTGCGGCGCTCACGCTCCGCAGCAATCGCAAACGCGGCCACCCCGAGAAAACTTTCCGTTGGCCACATCCCCTCGGATCGCCCCCGGTCAAACCCACCGTCCGCTCCCTGGATCGTCGACGCGCGCGGTTTTCCCCTTGCGGACGAAGACGGAACACCGGCATCGACGACTCTTTTTTCCATGGCGCCCCAAGAACTTTCCCTCCACTCGATCAACATTTTCGGCGGCACCCAAGCCCGCGTCCAAATGACCGACGAAGCCGTGGAGAGTTACGCGGACGAGATGACGCAAGGTACGGACTTCCCCCGATCGACGTCTATTTTGACGGCGCTACCTACTGGCTGGCCGACGGTTTTCACCGCTACCTCGCCACCAAACGCAACCAACTCCCGACGATCCCTGCGACCGTCCAACCTGGCGGCCGCTCGGACACCCTGCGTCACGCCCTCGGCGCAAACGCCACCAACGGCGTCTACCGCACCAACGCCGCCGAAATCGCCCTCGACGAATGGCCCGACAAGGCCAACCCCGTACTCGCCGAGCTATGCCGTGTATCCATCGATCTCGTTCGCCGCTGCCGCTACGAAATGGCCAAGGCCGGCAAGCTCGACCAGCTGGAGACCGTGACGGGCCGAGACGCAAAGAGTATCCGGCGCAGCTCCAGCGCCAGCCGCGCGGCAAGACCGAGGGCTAGTCGAGCGATGCTTCCGCAGGGGGCGGCGGCGGATTCTCCAAAGGCGAATTTGACCCCGGCGCCGCCGGCGGCAGCACCATGAAGCTCGAGCGGGAAGCCCGCGCTATAATCCGCAAGGGCGAGATCGACCCCTTCGAACTGCCGACGCTCCTCACCGCCAATGCCCTCGATTACTCCGAGACCGTGATCAATCTGCTCGGGACAATGAAGCGCGAAGATCCCCGCCGTAGTGAGGGTCTCACCCGCATCAAACGCTGGGTCGATCAAGCCCTCGCCGGCGACGTGGCGACCCTCACTTCGGTCGCATCCGACCCGCTCGACGCCGAGCCGTCTCGCGCCACGTAAGGGCTCACGCCCGCACGGCCCAGCGGAGTTTCGCCGAGGAGCTGCGCGGGTTTGCCCGCCGTTCTTCCAGACCCGCGCGGCCCACCTCGTCGTTCGCCGCAGAAAAAATCCCCGCGCTTACGCCGGCGCGAAAAGCATGTTTCACCCGGCGATCCTCACCGGAGTGAAACGTCAAAATCGCCACCCGTCCGCCAGCGTTCAGGCACAAAGGGAGGTGGCGTAAGAAGAGATCAAGCACGCCAAACTCATCATTCACCGCGATCCGGATCGCCTGAAAAACGCGGCGCACACAATCGTCGTCCGCCTCGGGGTCGCGACGCCGGGAGTGCCTTCGGAGAATCGTCCGGATCAGGTCGGCGAGTTGCAACGTGCGCGTGATCGGCGCCGCATTTCGGCCTGCCACCAATTCGCGTGCGAGTAATTCGGCCTGCGGTTCATCGGCGTTTTCCGTGAGCGCCACCGCCAAATCGATCGCCGCCACCCGCGCGAGCCATTCCGTCGCCGACGGCGCGCGCGACGGATTCAGCCGTAGATCAAGCGGACCGTCGCTCTTGAACGTGAAGCCGCGCCCCGGATCATCGATCTGCATCGAGGAAACGCCCAGGTCGGCCAAAATGGCGTCCGCTCCACCCAGCCCGAGTTCCGCGAGCACCTTCGGCAAGCCCGCGAAATTGGAGCGGACCGCCGTAAACACCTCCTCGCCGCAGCCGGCCTCGCGCAGGCGCGCGGTCGTTTTCGGATGCTCGACCGGATCGACATCCAAGCCGATCAGCCGTCCGCCGGGTGCGAGCATGGCCAGCATTTCCCGCGCGTGTCCGCCAAAGCCGAGCGTGCAATCCACCGCCAGATCGCCCGGCCGCAACGCGAGCACTTCGAGAATTTCCGCCACCATAATCGGCCGGTGGCTGCCCGCCGGCGTCTTGCCGGACGCGATCACCTTGGCCACATCGGCCGCATAACGCGCAGGATCACGCTCTTTGTATTTGTCCTCAAACCGCCGCGGATTCTTGCCCGCGTAACGGGGACGCCGCCGGTGCGGAACGTTCGACTCCCCCGGAGCGGGCGGCGTAATTTCAGGAACGGACATGGCGAATTTTATTTTCCCGTGAACCACGGTTTCGCCAGCGGATCGGTCGTACAAAAATCCAACAACAGTTCGGCGACTTTCTGCCGCCCCGCATTGCTCGGATGCACGCCATCTTCGCCGAAGTCACCATGTTCCCACACAAGCCCGTCGATCTTTCGGCCCCGCGCACCGTCAGCCCAGAGATACGGTCCCCAAAGGAGCAACGGCACCTTCGTGAGCGCAAGTTCCGCGTCGCCCTTCACCTGTCGCTGGATGAGCCAGCGCGCGGCGAACCCGCTTTCAAATGCATAGGGCTCGGGGTTGAGCCCGCCCGTCGCGTAACCGCCGTAGGTGCGGCTGCAAAGGTAGGCGATGCGGAGATTCGGAAACAAAGCCCGCGCGTGCCGCAGAACCGCGAGCGTGTCGCTCTCCAGCTTGCGCCCATGCTCTTGTAAGGAGCCCGACGGACCCACGTTCGCGAGCTTGATCCACGCGACCTGCACCTGTGACGGGGAAACTTTCGCCGTCGCGAGCCGACGCTTCGCCTCCGCCCACGGCCGCCCGTCCGCCGGCACCCACTGCGCCATCGCCTGCCCGCCCTGCGCACAGTCGACGATCGTGACGCGCGCGGATTTCAGCGGCGAGCCATCGGCGATTTGTTTGAAACGGGAAAACTCCTGCGTCGCGTTCGACATGCTGATGGCGACGAACCCGATGATGCCGTCGTCCGCCGGTTCGCCGGTCGCAGTGAGCGGGCGGATCTTCGCGAGCTGCTCCAGCGCCGCGCGCCGCTGCCCCTCCGGCGGAGTGTTTTGCCCGCCGCCGTAGAGCCCGCCGTCTTCGCCTTCGTAGCGACCGGCCGCGCCAAGGTCGGTCAGCGGCGTGATGCGCTCCGGTGCCTTGCGTTGGTTGGCCGGACGGCCCCCGCCGCCGGCGTTGCGGGCCGCCACGGCGCGGGCGACATAGGCCTTTTCGTCGGCGCTCAGCGTCGCACCACTTCGCTGGCGCTCCATGAGCTGGCGCGCGTGGTTGAAATCAATGGGTTCGTCTTTGGCCTGACCAAAAAGTGAACCGAGAGCGACGAACAGGAACAGGACATGCCGGAGGGAGGTTTTCATAAACGCGGGAGACCCGCCATTTGGCGGGCGGAGCAGCCTACGGTCATAGCCACCCGCCGACCATCGGCAACCGCCATTCTCCCCCCACCTCCCGCCCAGGGTGTATCAGGAAATGAGGTCGGCGGAAGGCGCGGCTTGAGTGGCACGGGCGTCTCGTCCGTGAGCGAGCGGGCCTCCGATCCGCTCGTTTCCAATCCCATGGGCGAGACGCCCATGCCAATCGCTCCGCCGACCTCACTTCCTGTTACATCCTTCCGCCCAACCGACACGGCGCACGGTTCTCTAGCCCGACCTTCGTGGCATCGTCATCAATCAGGAGAATTTTTTGCGGATTCGGCATTTCTGGTAATCCGTCGACAACGGAGGCACCTGGCAGTTTGGCGAACGGCTACTCCGGTCACGCCGACGATGCCCTCGCCCGAACCGCGAGCTCAATCCCGACGACGGTGATCGTCCGATCGCCGCCATTCTCGACCGTGATTTCGTTCCAGCCCTCGCGCACGAGCGAAACGGGGAATTTGACCTCGTAGCCGCGGTTCGCCGCCGCGTGGTGCGTGAAGGCGCCACACGGAAACAACAGCCGGTCCGACTCCGTGTGCTCGCGGCGCGGCCAGCAACCGTTGAACGCCACCGGCAGTTCCCCCACGACATCGTCCGCCTTGAGCACGACTTGGATCACCAGCTCCAACCCCCGATCCCTTGGCTCGGTGCACATCGGCAACGTAAACGCCTTGATCCAACCGCGCTCCAACACCACCGGGACCTGCGGGACGCGCTCAAACGGAATCTGCACGAACGGACTCCCCTGGTCGGAGAACGCATAATGCTTCGGCCGGCCGCGCAACGCTTCCAGCCGGTGGAGGTCGCGCAGCGTCGCGTAATCCGAAATCACGCCGGGGATCTTCGCCTGGTCCGTGCAGCAAAAATTGTAGCACTCGATCCCGTCCGCTCCGAGCGCGAGTTTGCCCGCCGCGTTGCCCCGCATCAACTCGTGGCTCGCCGAGATGTAGCGCATGTCGCGCGTGAGCGGAATCGTCGGCACCGCCGCCGCCATGCGGTTCACGCCGTCCTCGATCACGCCGTAGATCGCGACGCGTTCGCCCACCTGCCGGCGCAGCTCGTCGTGCGGCATGTCCCACGAGGTCCGCCAAAAATGCGACGGACAGATGAAATCGAGCGTCCCCTCGCGGCACAGCGTCACGACATCGATCCCGATCGACTTGAGCGCATCGAGCCGCCCCGGCATCCGAAATCCCAGCGGAAACGGCCGCCCGGTCCGCTGCGCGCGGCGTTCGGTCAGCGCGCGGACTTCGCGAAACCAAGCGTTCATCATCTCGACCGTTTCCGCTGTCGCGTCCGGCTCGCAGCAGAGCGGGTTGCGCCACCAGTCCAACTCCAGCCCCTCGTAATCGTAATCCTCGACGACCTCCCTGATCTGCGCCATCAGGTAGGCTCGCACCTCCGGCCGCGCGTAGTTCAGCCCCTCGCGGTAATCGGGGATCCACATCGTCGGCGAATACGCGCTGCGCGACAGCCGCATCTCCTTTCGCTTCAGCAACGGCGCATTGAAATGGCTGCCCTCGTAGTTCCGGTGCCCGTGCATGTCGTTCATCCGAATGCTCACCCACGGCGACACCCCGCGCCGCCGACACGCCTTCGCCGCCTCCGCCAGCCAGTCTACGCCCGCGTCCATCAGATCCACATAGAGGTTAAAAAACGCGACGGTGCTGTCCAAAAACTTCTCCACCGCCGCCGGCTCGGTCGCGCCCGCGCAGATCGCATGCCCGCGAAAAAATTCCCGGTCGCCGCGCCGGTAGCCGTCAAGGATCGTCGGCAACGTCTTGCTGGGATACCACGCGTTCGACGCGTTCGCGTTGACGAGAAACGTATCGACGCCGTTGTCCGCCAGCACGTCTACATAGCGGTGGATCGCCTTCGCCGAATAGGGCCCGCCTTCCGGCTGCCATTTCTCCGGGTTGTAGAAGAACACACAACTGTCGCCGTTGAACAAGTTGCGATGCCGCGCCGTCACAGAGTTTGCCGCCGCTGGCCGGGCCGCTGGCGCACCGGCCGGCATCGCACGCGAAGCTTGGTCCGCACCCGCCACCAAGCGGGGCCAACCAGTGGCTGCGGTCGCGCCGACAGCGGTCGCGCGCAGGAAATCTCGACGAGTTTTCATAGTGAAGTATTCGCGGACACCGCAGCCTTTACTCGGAGTGCTGAGTTTGGCGAGCAAGATGAGGCCAACGAAACCGTTTGCCGCCCCCGCCGCGATGCCCGATTGCATCGGCATGACCGCCCATGTCGTCCGCTCCAAAAAATCCGTCCGCCCGGTTCGCCCGCAGCGGGCGGCGGCGGACCGCTGGATCACTGCCGGGCAATCCACCATCCACGGTCGCGGAGTTTACGCGTGCGAGCTTATCCCCGACGGCACGCCCGTGATCGAATACACCGGCGAACGGATTACCAAGGCCGAGGCTGCCCGCCGCGAGACGCAGCGCCTCGCCCGCCAGCGCCGCGGGGGCGACGACTCCGTCTACATCTTCAACCTCACGCGCCGCCACGACCTCGACGGACGCACGCGCCGCAACGTCGCGCGTCTCATCAACCACTCGTGCGCCCCGAACCGTCGCATTGAGGTGACCCGCGGCCGCGTGTGAATCACCGCGCGCCGCGACATCCCCGCCGGCGCCGAGCTCACCTTCGATTACGACTTTGCCTTCGCCGAGTGGCCGCTGCATCCGTGCCGCTGCGGCAGCCCCCGGTGCCCCGGCTTCACCGTGAACAGCGCCCAACGCTGGCGCCTGCGCCGCATCCCGCGTGCCGAGCGGGCGCAGCGGGCCCAGCGGGTAGCGGGCAGCGCGTGACAGGAACATCCGTTGTGCGTCATGCCCGCGAAGCAAACTGAATCCCCTGCGCTCATCGAAACCCGCAAAACAGACTCCCGCAACGCGCCGCAGTGGGCGGGCTGAAGTCCGCCGTACTTTCGACGGCCACTCATCGAACGATTGGCGAGTCTCCCTGAAGGATCGGACCCACCACCCAAGGTCCGCTGGGTCGCACCCCGTTTGATTGCCGCGACGTCTCCGACAACGAGTCTAAGTCAACACCCTGCGCTCCACTGAACTTTTTTCCGGTGCCGGCGGACTGGCTCTTGGGCGGGAGCGGGCGTGATTCCCTTCAATCGCGCGCCTCGAGCGTGATGCCGATGCCTGCGCCGCCCTCCGTCACAACCCATCATCACGGCTTGGCGAGCGCGGCGAGGCCGGCCTGCGCAATGACGCCGTCCTCCGATGATTTGGCACCGCTGATGCCGATCGCGCCAATGAAGGCACCGTCAACCACCAAGGGAAGGCCACCCTCAATCGCGACGACTCCGGGGAGGGAGAGCACCGCGTTGCGTCCACCGGCAACCATGTCTTCGAAAACTCTACTGGAGCGTTTGAATTTCAAGGCGGTCGTGGCTTTTTCCTGCGCGACGACGATACTGCCGAGCTGCGTGCCGTCCATGCGTTCGAGGTAAACGAGACTGCCGCCGTCGTCGATGATCGCGATCACCACGGTCAGTTTGCTCTTGGCGGCTTCGGCGTGAGCCTTGGCCGCGATCTTCTTGGCGAGTTCGAGGCTGACCGTCGGCTTACTGAGAATTTGGGCGCGAAGTGGGAGCGCGCCAAGCGCGGCCAGCGCGGTGACGAGGAGCAAGGAGCGGGTGAGGAGGAGCTTCATGGGATGGCGGCGGGAGTTTGGTTTGGGTGGAGGGTGAATGCAGGTGGCTGACGAAAAACGGAGAACGATGCAAACGCTAGCCGGGCGTGGGGACGAATGCCGATCCGAAAATTTCGTGGATTGCAGCGCGCCTCGGATCGGGAAAGCCTCGCGACCCAATCGCTCCACTCTGGTCTTAACCGATCTGCTCCGCTCCACCCCGTATCCACTATGTCCCTGACAAACTCGCTCTCCCGCCTCGCACTCCTTTCAGCCGGCCTCGTCTTGGTCTCGGCTGTGTTTGCCCAGGACACCGCCACGAAAAAATCGGCTGCCACGACTGCAGCCGCACCCGCAGCGGCAACGAAACAACTGGTCGAGCCACCGCTCGCGTGGCACAATGTGACGAGCTGGGGCGTCGAAGGCCGCGCGTGGCCGGAGATGGAACGTAAGCGCTGGTTCGACCGACTCCCCGCCGTGGCCGACGGGAAGGTGACGGCGGCCGTGTGGGGACTCAGCCGCGACAGCGCCGGCATGATGGTGCGCTTCAAGACAGATGCGACGATGATCTGGGCGGACTCCACGGTGCTCAAGGAAAAGCTCAACGGTACCAACATGACGCCAATCGGCGCGAGTGGGCTCGACCTCTACGCGCGCGACGAAGCGGGCAAGTGGCGCTGGGTCGGTGTCTCGCGGCCCGACAAGAAAACCATGCGGCAGGAAATCATCGGGGGGCTGGCGCCGGGATTCCGCGAATATGCGGTCTATCTCCCGCTCTACAACGGCGTCGAAAAACTTTCTCTCGGCGTGCCACCCAACGCGAAATTCGAAACGCTCGCGCCGCGCACGGTCAAGCCGATCGTGTTTTACGGTACGTCAATCACGCACGGAGCCAGCGCATCGCGGCCCGGCATGGTGCATACGGCGATACTGGGTCGGCGCTTTGATCGCCCCGTTGTAAATCTCGGTTTCTCCGGCAACGGCCGGATGGACGCGGCCGTGGGCGAGTTGTTGGTGAAGATCGACGCGGCGGTTTACGTGATCGATTGCCTGCCGAACATGGACGCGGCGGCGGTGCGCGCGAAGTGCGTCCCGCTCGTGCAACAACTCCGCGCCGCACGCGCGGACACCCCCATTGTATTGGTCGAGGATCGCCGGAATACCAATGCGTGGATCTTGCCGAAACGAAATCAGCATCACACCGAAAACCACGCGGCGCTGCGCGAGTGTTTTGAACAACTGAAGGCGGCCGGCGTGAAGGGCTTGTTCTACGTTTCCGGCGACGACCTGCTCGGCCACGATGCCGAAGGGGCGACGGATGGTTCGCATCCCAATGATCTCGGTTTCGTGCGGCAGGCGGATGTCATGGAGCCCGTGATTCGCACCGCACTCAAGGGGCGGTGACGCGTTCGCCCAGCGACGCCAAAATTTCTGCGCGCGACCGCGCTGCGCCGAAATTTTGCGCGCGCACCCGGCGATCTAGGTATAACTTTTCCCTGTGAATTCCCCCAAAGTCCTTCCTCGTATTCACAAACTGGTCACCCTCGGTGAGGCGGCTTCGGCCGTTTTTTGCGGCCCAGGCCCCGAGCCCGGCAGCGCTGCCGGCGCTCCAGCCCCCACCAAAATATCCGCGCGAAGAGGCGACCCTCGCTCAAGGACGGACATGGTTCACGCAGCTCTGCGCCTCGTGCCATGTGCTTGACCGCGATGGCATCGGACCGCCTCTCGGAGCGGTGACTCGTATCCTGACGCAGGCCGAACCTCTGCGCCACATCCGCGATCCCGCCGCCGTGATTGCAGCGGGCAACCTACGCGCGAACGCGCTCTTTCGGCGTTACAAAGTCGCGATGCCACCGTTCGGATCTTTGCCGAGAGATCAGCTCGTGGCGATCCTGGCCCACCTCGACAGCGAGACGGAGAAATCCAAGCTCACGCCTTTCGCCGTCGAGCTCACGCCGCCGACCGGAAAAGAGGTCCAGCTGATTCCGCCCGCGGAGAAATCCTCGCTTGTGATCGAATTGGAAGAGTGGGCGCAAATCCCGCTCGCGCCTAATCGCCGCCCCGACAAGGGCATCGCCACACTGCGGGCCAGTCCCCCGGAAGGACGGTGCGGTGTTCATCAGTGATCAAATAGGCGTGATCTACCGCGTGCAGGACCGGAAGGCCGAAGTGTTTCTCGACATCCGCGGCCAGTTTCCCGCCTTCGTCTTCGATCCGGGGATTGCCACGGGCTTGGGCAGCTTCGCGTTTCACCCCGACTTCGTGCGCAATGGACTCATCTACACGGCGCACGCCGAGATCACTCCGAGCACACCCGCCATCAACGAGGCGTTGTATGAGCAGGTCGTAATCCCGAACCTGGGCACACCTCCCCTTTACTGGGTCCTGTCGGAATGGCACGCGACCGAGCCGACGGGCGACCGGTTCGCCGGGACCCGCCGCGAAGTGTTGCGGCTCAAAACGCCCACGACTGCCCATGGTTGCCAAGATATCGCCTTCGCTCCCGTGACGAATCGAAACGATCCCGAATACGGCCTGCTCTTCATCGGCGTCGGCGATGGCGGCACGGTCAATTTGAAGATGCCGGCACTCGCGCACACGCCGCGTTCGCTGCTCGGTACGCTCTTGCGGATCGATCCGCGCGGGAAAAATGCTCCCGGAGGCGGCTATGGAATTCCCGCCGATAATCCGTTTGTCCACAGCTCCGATCCGTTGGCGCGTCGAGAAATCTGGGCCTACGATTCCGCAATCCTCACCGCATGTGCTGGGACCTTTCGTTTGGAAAACGGCTCATCGTCGTCGACATCGGCGAAGCCAATGTCGAGGAAATCAATCTGATCGACAAAGGCGGGGATTATGGCTGGAACCAGCTCGAAGGCCCGAACCGTGTAGACGTCATGCGCGACGCGAAAGTCGTCCCACCCGCGACGGCCGCCGAGCTCGCGCCTTATCGCCTGCCCTTCGGTGCCTACGATCACACCGATGGCCGGGCGATCTCCGGTGGCTTCGTCTACCGCGGCCCGATCGAAGCCCTCCAGCATAACTACATTTTCGGTGATATCGTGACCGGTCGCCTCTTCTTCATGCGAATGGATGAGAGACTGACGGACACCACAATCTACGAGCTGAATGTCGAGCGAGAGGGAGTCGCCACGAGCATCGCCGCGCTCGCGCACACGAAGCGGGCACACCTCCGGATCGGCTACGACGAGCAAACAGGCGATCTGTTTTTCATGACCAAGGAAGACGGCCGTGTGCGCCGCGTAACGAAAGGTTTTACCCGATGATCTCCTTTGCTGTAACCGAGCGGAGGGAAACCACGGATGAACACAAATGGACACAGATCCGGCGAGGACGGACGGCGGTCTCTGGAAAGCTGCAGTGTCGCCGAGCAGTGACTGCCATAAATCGGCGCGCTCGGGCGCGATTCACTTCGGGTATTCGTGTCTATGCAGCCTACCGTGTCCGAGGATCGCGCGTTTTGCAGAAGACGTCCGTAGGCCGCGCGCAAGCCCCACGTCGGAATGACGCCCTGACATCGGCCACAAATCGCTCGGTCTTCCCTCTGCGCTGTGCCCGCGCCCTGCCCCGGCAGTTCTCGCGGCGGCGCTTCCGCCGGTTTGAAAACGTTTCGTACCCATGGAGTCTACCTGCCTAAAATTCGGTCGATCCAAGGGCAGGAAGATTTTCCTAGGAGGAAACTTTTCCCAAACCCAAGCCCACTCGCATTGGAGCGAGTCTTGTTGCGCCGGTGCCACGCTGGGCTCAGCAGGGGTTCAATTGCATCGGTCCAGCTTCGCCCGAACGCTTGTTTGGTGCGCGCTCGCGCTGAGCGCCGCCGCGGTTTCATCTGCGGTCGCCGCCACACCACCGCGTTATTCGCTGCACGAAACGACGACGGCGGAAAACTTTCCGCTCATCGTCTTGCGCGATGAAACGAGTCGCCTCGAGGCCGCAATCGCACCCACCCAAGGCGGCGAGTTGTCCGGTGTGGCCGTCGAATTCAAGGGCCGTTGGGTGGAGTTGCTTTAGCGCGGGCGCGACTATCGGCCCGCGTCGGGGTTTCGCGGCAAAGCTTCGATCCTCTGGCCGGCGGTCGGTTCGAGTGTCCCGGCGGGGGCGACTCCGGTTAACGGCAAAGTCGCCAGCGCCTATGACTATCAGGGAAAACGCTACCCGATACCGCAGCATGGCTTTGCGCGGCTCAAACCGTGGCAGGTGGTGCGGACCTGGACCAACGAAACGGAAGCGGCGGTTGAGTTGGTCTTAGAAGACGATGCGGAATCCCGCGCGCAGTATCCCTTCGGTTTTGCCGTGCACGTGATCTACCGCGTGACAGCAGGGCGCATCGAAATCCACCACGAGGTGAAGGCGGC
>SXGR01020494.1_pt1 | contig 23914 bp, 17 predicted proteins | sample 3174711 | NCBI WGS metagenome assembly SXGR01 (sample SAMN11356860, study PRJNA531348) | freshwater metagenome | isolation source: freshwater sample F1-60 | place: China: Fuxian Lake, Yuxi | collected 2017-12-25 | reverse complement strand
TCGCACAGCCTCGCCATTGTCATTCCTGCGAAAGCAGGAATCCAGGTCTGGAAGACGGCAGGATTCTTCGCTACGACTCAGAATGACGTGCTGGGCAGTCTGGTGGCAACGCGCTCAGGCCGCCTTCTGATCCGGCTGTTCTGCCGCCTCGGCCGCTGCCTTTGCCCGTTCCGCCTTCTGCTTGCGGCTGTGCAATAGCATCATCACCGCCGCGACGACCGCGAAGAACAGTGTTATTGCGCCGCTCACTATCGCTACAACCGTGCCAGAGAATCCGGGTTCTGGCGCAGCTACCGCGCCGGTCCCACCCTGCGGTCCGCCGGTAGGCGGCTCTGCCTGTATTGGTGCGGGCGCTCGCTCCTCATCTTCGAAAAGCTTGCCCTCGACTGGCCTGACATTGGCGCTAAGGAACGGTTTCGACGGACTGTTGGTGAGGCCGTTATGAAACGAGTCCGCCGTCATGCGGAGGGCCACCGCCGGCAGGTGATCGGCTGCAATCGTAATCACGGAGATACCTGCGCCTGCGCCTTCCATAGGCACAGCGACCTCGACAGGCGTATCTGGCCCGGCAGGAACTGCGTAGGCGTAGCTGCGGCCCGCGAACTCCGCCGGATATTCGACCTGCACGATCGCCGTGCTGGCGATTCCACCGGTACCGACGGTTATGAGCGAAGCGGGTACAGGTCCGATGTCGTGCCGGGGCATAGACGCCACATAAGTCGTTCCGCCGACTTTTCGACCCGGGTGGCTGGTGAGGCTTACCAACCCGTCCTGCGCGGGGTCGTACTTCTGGTCTCCGTTGAGGTCCTCGAAGAACCCGTGTGCCAGGAAAATGCTGTCTATGTCTTCCTTGGTGGCATCGGTTACACCGTCTCCGTTGCGGTCGCGCCCCACAAAATAGTTCAATATCGCCGTGTATAGCTCTGATAGGTCTGATATGTGGCCGTCGCCGTCAACGTCTGCGTCACCGAACTCTTTCATGGCGGCCAGGATCAGCTTGAGTTCGAGGTCTAGCGCGTCATCGTCTTCGACCAGTACCGGGCCCGGCGTCACATCGAGCGAAGTTGCGCTCATACCGGCGGGCGCGACCGCGTAGAAGGCGCCGTCGCCGCCGGGTTTGATCGTCTTCGGCAGGACGGCGGTGATCTGGGTGAACAACGTCTCTCCACCGCTGCCGGTGAACCTCACGGTCACCTGCAGGTTTTCGACGATCTCCGCCGAGATATTGCGGACTTTCCCGACCGCGAACAGCCCGGTCGGGGTGGTGGTCAGTTTGGCCTGACTGATCGCGAACTGGCTGGCATCGAGGTCAGTGGCGTAGTCGGCGCTACCGTCTTCCAGGTCCAGGAGAAGCCCGGCAAGCGTGAACTCCTCCCACCAGCCACCGGCTTCCCAGGGCTTGTGGTCAACCTCCAGGTCGTACTCGGCGCCGATCTTGTAACGCTGTGCGGCGGGGTCCATGTCCACGTACTTCGCAACCATCATCGAGTAGAACTCGGCAAAACCCTCGACCCACGAGTCGGTGGTGGAAGCGTTCGCGTAGTATCCACCGTGATTGCGGTCACCGCTTACGAACGGCACAGAGTCACCAAAGTAATCGGCGAAGAACGCGTGGCCAAACTCGTGGTATTCACGGTTGTCGGGCACACCGCGCGCGCCCATCACGCTGTTTGCGTGGCCCAGGGCGATATATGGCTCGTCCACGAAGTCACCGGCAGACGACCCGCGAAAGAATGCAAACTCTGTCTTCTGGGAGCTGCTGCAAAACAGGTCCGTAGACGTGCACCATGCATGTATTTCCAGAGGCAGCCCATAGTCAAGGTCCGCGCCGACCACATCCGCAAGCGCCCATGCGCGGCGCGTGTTCTGGTAGATCGTAATGAGGTCAGGCCAAGTCGACATCGGCACGCGGGCAGACTGCAACGCGGGCGCGGCGTCCCAGAGGTCGAAGTTTCGTTCGCACATCGGCCCGCCGGCTACCGGCGGATACTCTAGCTCGGCCGGGTCCAGATCGTAGAGCACGCGGAACCTTTGAGGCGTGTGTGCGTACTCCTCGGCGAAGATACTGATTGATGCGGTCGACGCGCCTGTAACACCCCTGAACACATACTTCCCGGCATCGTCGGTCGCTGTGTCGCGCGTCAGGTCACGAGCGCTCAGGCTCACACGGATTCCCTTGACCGCAGCACCGTTAGCATCCGTCACCCGTCCGGTGATATCGCAGTTCGCGATTGCGGTAGTCGTCACTTCAGATGTAGCTGTAGCCAGAGGCCTCGGTGTTGGCGTGCTGCGGTCCCCGGGCGCTCCCGAATTCGATGTCGCGACTGGCACCGGTGTTGCCGCGCCGTCGCATCTGAACCCCTGCGGTTCAGCCGCGGCGAGAAGTCGTGCGGCGAGACGGCGCATCGGGTCGCCGTACTTGCGGTCGCCCATATACGTCGCTACGACATACGCCTGTGAGGAGAATAGCGAGCCTTCGGCTGTAACCGTCCGCCGGACGCTCTCTTCGGCCAGGCCGCACCGCGCCTCCCACGCCACCGTCCGTCCTGCCGTCTTCCAGACCACGTCTACAGTCGACCGCGGAGCCGCCGATTCGGAGTCTTGAGGTAGGCCGTACCTGCACTTGAGCGCAAACGTGGCATCGGCGCCAGCGGTGACGCCTGTGTTCTCTTTGCGCGCGAGTCCGGTCATGTCTGGCGGACACTCGACGGCCGCGCCCGCCTGGCCGTTTGGCGCGGCTTGAACCGTGTCGCTGTCATCGCCGCCCATCGGTGACCACACGAACCAGGCAACGAGCAGCGCTATCGCGCCCACCGCGCCTGCGAGCAACGTACGTCGCGCCCAAACGGGAATGGGTCTACGCTCAGCAGAGGCACGTTTCTCACTGTTTCGTAATGCCACCAGGAGTGTCCTTCAACGCTACTCAGTCCGCGCTAATCAGGCCGCCCGTGCCTCGGAATTAACCGCTCCGGCAGCCGCGTCTTGCCGGAGCGGCACGCGGAACCGTATGGTCGTACCAGCGCCGCGGGCGCTCGATACGGAGATCTTGCCGTTGTGACGCTCGATAATCTGCCGCGTTACAGCCAGGCCGATACCGTTGCCCTTCACAGTCTTTGTGTCGTCGTTGGCTACCCTGTAGTACATAGTGAACAGGCCCTTCTGCTCGTCCTCGGTCATGCCTATTCCGTGGTCACGAACAGAGATGACAAGCTCGCCGTCTTCTACCTTGCCTTCCAGTTCTATGTCGTGGCCTTCGGCCGAGTACTTCGACGCATTACTGATGAAGTTGAGGACGCTCTGTACCAGGCGGTCGCGGTCTGCGTGAACGATCAGCCCCTCAGCCGGCAGCGTGACCTTTAGCAACTGCGACTTCGCCTGAAGCGTCGGGCCGATCTCCTGAGCCACATCTTGCAACCACTTCCGCGGGTCGAACTCCGTCGGCTGGATCGATAGCGACCCCTGCTCTACTCGTGACATGTCGAGCAATTCGCTTATCAGGCGCTGCAGGCGCTGCGCGTTCCTGCGGGCGACCTCCAGTTGGTGCAACTGCTGCGGCGTGAGATTTTTGTCCTTGTTGCGCGCCACGAGTTCGACGAATGCGATGTTGCTCGTCAGCGGTGTGTTTAACTCGTGCGTAATCATTGAGAAGAATTTGCTCTTCGCTGCGTTTACCTCTTGTAGCTTGTCGCGTTCGTGGCCAAGGTTTGCGCTCACCTTGCGCTCAGAGGTGATTGCGCGCAGGTTGGCCTTGCCGATGCGGTCATCCGCAACGACCACGAAACCGAGCAGGACGACAAATACCGCGCCCGCCGCTGCCGCGGTCGTCTTGAAGGTCTCGGAACGCACCTGCCCGATATTTGAAGCCAGGCCTTCAGTGACATCCCGGGACACGGAGATGACAGCAACCGGCTTCCCGCCGTCACCGGCAGTAACCGGGATGTAGGTCTGGACGATATCGGCCGTCAGGGTTAACCCCTGTGTGTTTCCGATGTCCGCATCCCTCTTCAGCTCGGACGTGACCGACCCATCGATGGCTGCCGCAAATATTCCCGCAGCGGGCGTGACCGACTGGCCGATTTCACCACCAGAGCTCCAGAGTGTGGCGCCTGAAACGTCGTACAACTTCATGTCTATGACGTCGAGCGCCTCCAGCAAGTCCGGGTACTGGACGGAAACACTCCGACTGGTCGAGACGTCTCCTGGAGCGGCATTGGTCGCACCATGTCGACCGGTAGCATCGCCACTGGTGAGGTCGGCGATTATCTTGGCGATAAGCTTTGTATCGCGCGCCGCGTCGTTCGTCGCCATCGTCAATACCATCGTCTCGGCAGACCCGCGCACCATAACGTTTATTACGAATGCGCTAATGCCTATGGTGACAGCGGACACCACGAGGAAGACGGCGGTCAAGCGGTAACGGCTCATCCGTCCTGCTCCGCGGGAGGCACGACGATGTTCACCATCGTCGTGTAGACGCTGCCGTCCGCGAACGTAGTGTCATAAGAAAACAGGTCCGTGCCCACGTATCCAGCTTCGGGCGAATAGGTAAACTCGGACCCGTCCAAAGCCGACATCGTCACGCTGCCGTGCTCTGGCCATGTGCGCAGCATCACGACCGCCCCCTCGCCGGGAGCGGCAAATCCCGTGGGATCGTCGGGCAGTTCAATTTCGAGCACATTACCGTTCACTATTTCGAGGGCTGCGGCCAGTCCTGCCAACGCTTCGGCGGCGTTCGTATCGTCGACAGAGATGGGAGCGATCTCGAGTCTCTCGACTTGCCCGGCGACCGGAGAACAGGCGAGCGCTAAGAGCGCCGACGCTGCCACGACCACGCAAGCGGCAAGTGCAGCCATTCGGCGTGCCTTGGGCCGCCGCGGGCTGGTCGCTGTATGTGAAGTGATCGGGTACATCTGAGCAAGTCCGTCCAGGGCCACTCCGCGCCATTGCCATTGCCGACGCAGCGACGTGGCCATCTACATGTGATCAATACTTCACCCGCAGGCGGACTTCGGCATTAGGGCGCGCCGTACACCGCTATGAGCCATCCGGCGCATGGAGTCGGGCGGTGCTGATGGGCAGCTTCGTCCAGTACCCGTTGGGGCCTGTACGCATTCACGTACGGCGCGCCGTTGGACTGACAGCTCTGCCTCGGTACGATGAGTAGGGCCTGCGCCGTCATTCCGAGCGAGCCGCAGCGACGAGGAATCTTGGGCGGGGCCGTTAAGTTTCGCGAGGTGAGACAACGCGTGCCAATGCGGGAACGACATTTCTACGTGTACATCTTGGCAAGCCGCCAGGGTACGTTGTACACAGGTGTGACCAACGACCTGATGTTCCGGTTGCATCAGCACAGAGAGAAAACCGGTAGCGCCTTCACCGCGAAGTACAGGTCACGCAAGCTGGTCTATTTTGAGGACGCAGATACGGCGGGAGTCGCGATCACGAGAGAGAAACAGATCAAAGGATGGCGACGGGAAAAGAAAGTCGCGCTGATCGAGGCAATGAACCCCGGGTGGAAAGACCTGGCCGACGAATTGTGGCCGGGGGCTGAGGTGTGAGTCTCGCCTGCAAACAGAAAGGCCCCGCCCAAGATTCCTCGTCGCTGCGGCTCGCTCGGAATGACGGTACCCGCCCTAGTCGAACTTAGGAATGTTCAACGCGGACGGGTACGAAGTTGTGTCGTATGCAAACCACATGTCATGTTCCGAGCTCGCGTCCACGGTAATTTTCACATCGATGCGGTTGCCAGCGGCGACTGTGTAGTTTAGGCCGTTAATGGTCACCGTCTTGGCCACCCACGTACTCGTTCCGTTCTGCCAGTTAGCGTCCGTGACGGATCCGTTGCCGATCTCCGTGTAGGTCGAACCGTTGTAGTCCCGCAGGAACACATTGACCTGGCCGGCCTTGTCTGCCCCCCAGTCCTTGATCGCCGCCCACACGCTGAACGTGATGTCTCCGCGCAAACACTGGTCCTCGGCGAGCACGGCCGTCCTCCACGCCTGGTACTTGGTCGGGTCGGACTCCGAGGCGCCCGACCCGCCCTTGGCGATCAAGAGACCGGCAAAGGCGTCCCGGTCCTGGTCGTAGTTGTAGAGCGTCGTGGCGATAGGCGCAGTCTGATCGAGGGGCAGGTTTGTCTGCGAGTTCGTGTCCACCACAGGCGGGGTGGGGTTGTTGTGCAGGTAGAACGTCCTCGGGAAGCACGTGGCCGTCGCCACCGTGTTCGCGGCGACACTCTGCGTATCGGTCATGATCGCCACCGTACGGACGAGTGCGCCCGCCACGATGAGTGCCACCGCACCTGTGACAACCAGCGAGACACGGTACCGACGACCCGCGGGGTGATGTTGGGCCTCGCGCATGAACGCGGGTCTCTTCGCGCCGGCCCTGTCCAGCGCGAACATGGCCGCATAGACGACCAGCGGGACCACAATCAACAGGATGATGCCCGGAAGTGAACGCACAAAGACCGCGACGGACCCAAGCACGGGCACACGCATGACGAGCCGCCCGACAACAGAGTCTGTGCCAACAGGCAGCGGGTCGGAGGTCAGGTTGCGGTCGCCCTTCGTACGGAAGGTCAGCCCCGTCTCGCTTCCCTCGATGCCCACGATCCGGTGCGTCGAAAGGCCAGTCGGCGTGTCATATGCAATGACATTACCGGGCGACAAGAGTTCGGCGTCCGTCCGCCTCATAAATGCCATGTCTCCCATTTCAAGGGCAGGCGACATGCTCGCAGAGACGACCACGAGCGGAGTCAGCCCCAACAGGCGCGGCGCAACGGCCAGCAGTGCGAGCAACACCATGCAGCAGAGCGGCAACGCAGCGAGGATCGTAGCGATGAGCTCAAGCTTGTTCTTGCGGGGCGGATTCAGCATCGGGAGCCTGCGTGTAGGACCCCGCCGTCGCGGGAATAACCGATCGCTCTGAGCATCCTGAGCCCCCCTGTCCTGAGCTGGGTCGGAGGATCGAAGGACAAAGGGACGCCCAGTTCTGATCATCCCCTCGCCCCTTGCGTGAGGAGGTCACGATGAGGGGGTCAGGGGGTCCTGAAACGAGTTCAGGATGACATTGCCTGGCTGAGTTCTAGTTGTTCGCGGTCTGCTCGCCGACGAATGCAAACGTCGCCGTCGTAGTCGCGCCCTGGACGGTATTCCCTGTAGCGAGTGGCAGGACGACTGCGAAGCACAAGACCTCGCTGCCTGACGCGGCCAGGTCGCGGTCGCCGGCATCGTCGCCTGCAGCCACGTCACCGATCATGTTCGTCGCGGCTGCCGGTATGCCCAGGCCCTCGTACAACTCTGTGTCATCGGCAAGAGCTTGCGCCGCGCCAGCTGCGTTGTAATACGGGCTGTCGCAAGCGCCGCCGTTCCTCAGTCCGACTCTGAGCCTAAGGCTGCTGCGGAGGTCCTTGGTGTCAGAATTGGTCGCTGAGTGCTGTACCACGTAGCGCATCGCCATCGTGCCGCCGTTGGTGACTGTAATCGGCGCGGCGACCAGGTCTCCCGGGGCCAGGTCCGAAGCAGTCAGCAGGGCCGATGTCGGCGATGTCTGGATGTCGATCGTCCCTGTTGCCACGGTGTTGCTGCCGACAGATGCCGTATCTGTGAACAAGGCCCTCGTCACAGACCACGTTATCCCTGCCACCGCCGCCGTAGAAGCGGTTGCAACGAGCAGTAACTTGATGAGCCCAAGTTTCATAGTCATATGCGGACGAGACCTCGCGCTTCCGTCGTTATTTCCGGGACAACCCCCCAACCCAACCACTTGACTGTAGGCGGCGCGCGACCATGCGACATTGGAGCCTGCCATACCGCGGCGTGTCGCTCGTCCATCGTCAGCCGCCTCCGCGGCGCGTCTGCGCAGGGCGCGAGGCAGGCTGCGACTGCAGCTACCGCGACTCCAGGTACAACGGCGCGAGGTAGTTGTCGACCGGCGCGAAGTCGTCCGTCAGCACCACTGCCTCGACATCACCCATCCACCTGTCCACGTCTGCCTCGGCGACTACGCGCGTCACAGGCAGTTCAGGCTGGACACGCGCCGCATGCACCCGGATGAATGTCTCATTGATCTCACGGTCCGACGCTACTACGACGGTCGTGCTCCTCTGTGGCGCAGTCAGGTTCCCGGTTTGATTCAAGACGTAAACGTGAGGCCACGACTCGCGCAGCGTCAGCACGACCGCCCGCAGGAACCTTCCCGAAGCAGGAGCGTCGACGATGTTCATCGTGTAGAAGCCGCCCGGCCTCAGCAGGCCGCGCACCTCTTCGTTGAACTCCCGGGTAGTCAGGTGCCAGGGAACGGACACATCGTTGAACGCATCCCCGACGACTATGTCGTACTCACCGAGCGGTCGTTCAGTGATCGACATGCGTGCGTCTTCGTTGTAGCTGACCACGCTTGTGTCCGCGCGGAAACCAAGCTCGTCGTGCGCCACCTGCGTCACGGCGGGGTCGATCTCGATGACCTCCAACCTGCTTTCGGGGTAGACCGTCTCCAGGTAACGCGGTAGCTCGTACCCGCCGCCGCCCACAAACAACGCCCGGAACTCGGGGCGTTCCGGCGCCACATATGACAGTACGAGTTCGGCGAACAGCTTCTGGTAGCCGTACTCGAGGTGGGTGGGGTCGTCGAGCTTGATGTAGCTGTGCACGAGCTGGTCCAGAATCAGCTCTCGCACCTCTACCCCGTCTCTCTCAGTCTTGATCACCTTGATGCAGTAGTAGCTGCTCTCTTCTACGCAGGCGCTCCGCAGCGGATCGTTCGCAGCGGCGACACCTCCGGCTAGCGCGAGCACGGCAATACCGGCCAGCGTCGCACGCCGCGGTCTCCACAACCTGCCCGCGACAACGCCGAGCATGGCCAGCACCGCGGCCAGACCGAACACAGTCGGCTGTGAGCCAAACGCCTGCACAAGCACAAAGCCCGTCAGGAACGTGCCGAGGATCGCGCCGGCCGTCGACACCGCATAGATGCGGCCTGCCACGCTGCCCGCCTTGTTTAGGTCTCTCAGTGTGAGCTTAATCACGACCGGCGAGACCATCGCAAGCAGAAACGACGGCACGAAGAACAGCCCAAGGGTCAGCAGGACGATGCGCCAGAGTATCGGGAGGCCGCCCACCCAGCCGGGCACCCAGTTCGTCAGGACAGGCACAACCACGGTCGCCGCCGCGCCCAGAAGGAGCAGGAGGCCGAGCATCGTCCGCGAGCCCCAGCGGTCGGCGAACACGCCGCCAGTCCAGTTGCCCAGGCTGATCCCGGCCAGGATTACTCCGATAATGCTTGTCCACGTGTAGACAGAGACGCCAATGTAGGGCGCGAGTATCCTAGCGGCGACGATCTCCAGGATGAGCGTCGTGCCGCTTGCGAGGAAGACTATGGCGTAGGGCTCTACCGCAAGCAGCCGCGAGGCCACGCTCGCCCTGGGCATTACCACGGGCGGCTCAGGCGTGACAGCCTTTTGAGCACTCGCTTCGGTGGTCGCAGGCGGGTCATTCGGCGGGGTGGTCAAGAGTTACGGCTCGCAGGTAGGCTATCCCCTCTCCCTGTCAGGGCGAAGACTAGGTGAGTAGGAAGGCTATCCCCTCTCCCAGCGGGAGAGGGTCTGGGTGAGGGAGAAGTCCGGACTAGGCTCCAGACGGCTAGACCTCCCTCGGGCCATATTTCAGGTTTTCGACCGGCAAACAAGCGCGGCACACATAGCGCATATTCATACGGAGGCACACATGGGAAGGCTTGATGGACGGGTTGCGATTGTAACTGGCGGCGGGCTGGGCATAGGCGGCGGCACGGCGCGGAGGCTTGCGGCGGACGGCGCAAGCGTACTCGTCGCCGACATCAACTGGACCGCGGCCAAGGCCAACTCCGACCGCATCAAACAGGCAGGCGGCAAGTCGTCCTATCTGGCAGGCGATGTCTCTCAGGAGCACGTAGCGAAGGCGATGGTCGAGCAGGCCATGAACGAGTTTGGCCGTCTCGACATACTCGTGCAGAACGCCTACGGCGGCGGCAGCGAACGGGCCGGCAGCGCAGTCGAGGTCACTCCGCAGGCCTGGCACTCGGGCATGGACCTGCTCGTCGGCGCGCTGTACCTCGGCGCGAAGTACGCCGTGCCAGCCATCGACCGCTCCGGTCCGCCTCCGGGCAACGGCCCCGTGTGGATGCCCGGCTCGCGCCAGCTCAAGCCCGGCGAACCGCCTGGTCGCACGCGCGGCGGACGCATCGTAAACATATCGTCCGTCCACGGCATCATGATGGCCCCGCGCGCGCTCGTGTACGAGGCGGGCAAGGCGGCGGTGATCGGCCTGACGCGGCAGATGGCTATTGACTTCGGCCCGATGGGCATCACAGTCAACGCCATCGCTCCCGGACACATCGTCACCGAGCGCGGCGAGCAGATGTGGGCCGAAACCGGCAACGAGGACGGCTTCCACCTGTTCGAACTGCAGTACCCGGTGCGCCGCTGCGGGTCGCCCGAAGACATCGCGAACGCCATAGGCTTCCTGTGCTCGGACGACGCGTCGTTCGTCACAGGCATCACGATGCCGGTGGACGGCGGCCTGTCCATCCAGCTACAGGAAAACATCGTGATGGACCTGCAGGACTATATGCAGGAACACCCGGAACTGAAGACCCACTTCTCTGGCCGGAGCGCAGCGCGGCGGTAGAACAAAGCGCAGCGCGGTGGTAAGCCAACGTCCCCTCCACCTCGATGGGGGAGGACCGAGGGAGAGGGTGTGTTTTTCGGCCCTCTCCCTCCGGGAGAGGGTTCGGGCGAGGGACAGTGCCCGCTGAGCATCCTGAGCCTGTCGAAGGACGAAGGGCCGATGTCACTCTGAGCAGCAGCGAAGAGTCCCGTCGTCGTTTCAGCTCCAGCCACCCTCTCTCTAGCTCTCCCCACCAAGCGGGAGAGGGCGCCGCTCCGTGTCCGCTCTCACCGCGCCTATAATCCGGCCATGCCTGAGAACAAGTCACAGAAACCCCTTCTCCTCATCCTCGACGGCCATGCCATGGTCTTCCGCGCCTGGTTCTCGATACCTGAGCGCCTCTCGACCTCCACCGGTCAGGACACCCGCGGCGCATACGGCTTCCTCGCCACGTTCCTAAAGATCGTCCGGGACCGGCGCCCGACGCATGTGGCCGTCGCATTCGACACCCGCGCCCCGACGTTCCGCGATGCCATGTTCGCCGAGTACAAGGCGCAGCGCCCGCCTGTGCCAGACGATCTCCACGCACAGTTCCCTCTGGTCAAGAAGATCCTCGCCGCTTTCAAAATCCCGGTCTACGAAAAGGACGGCTACGAGGCGGACGATGTCGTCGGCACAATCGCGCGCATCTGCGAGGAACAGGGCGCAGACGTGCTCATCGTGACGGGCGACGCCGACCAGCTCCAGCTTGTGAACGCCACAACGAAGCTGCTCATGTACACCGGCTTCGGCGACACACGTGTCTACGACATCGCCGCCGTCAAGGAGAAGTACGGCGGCCTCGGCCCGGAGCGCGTGCCGGACATCAAGGCCATCACAGGCGACCCTTCGGACAACATCAAGGGCGTGCCCGGCCTCGGTGAGAAGTCGGCCATCGCCGTACTCACGCAGTTCGGCACGATAGAGAACACCCTGGAACACCTGGACGATGTCGAAGGGATAAGCGGCCTGCGCGGGGCGAAACGCGTCCGCACGCTGCTCGAACAGCACCGCGAGGCGGCGCTGCACGGCAAGAAGTTGACGACGATAGTCCGCGATGCGCCAGTCGACTTCGATCTGGGTGCCGCTCGTTTCTGGCAGTACGACCGCAACGAGGTCATTGAGACTCTGCTTGCGCTGGAGTTCCGCTCGATCGTGACGCACGTGCCCGACCCCGCCAACGGCGGCAAGGGCGCAACCGCGCCGACGAGCCCTCTCCCTCGACGGGAGAGGGCCAAGGTGAGGGTGCACGAGAAGGCTCCCAACTAGGCTTCGCCGAGCCAAAGCCCGTACCACCCGCGCTTGTCGCCGCCCCGGACGACGGCCCCGCGCCCCAACTGTCGCTAGACGCCGCCGAAAATCAGACTTCTCCCTCATCCCAACCCTCTCCCGCTGGGAGACGGGGATCGGGCGCGGCAGGGCAGGCGAGCCCTCTCCCCCCGGGAGAGGGCTCGGGTGAGGGTCGCGCGCCGGTTCCTTCCACCTCTCAGGGAGAGGGCCAGGGTGAGGGGTCGCAGGCCCACACCCCCTCTCCATCGATGACGGAGAGTACGGGAGAGGGTGAAGTTGCCACCCGCGGCCTGCTGAAGCCCGACGCGTCCGCCTACCACACCGTCACTACGCGCGCTCAGCTCAATGCGCTTGTGGCCGCTCTGCGCTCGTCCGGCGGCTTTGCGTTCGATACAGAGACAACTGGCATCGACCCCATGCGCGCCGAACTGGTAGGCCTCTCGTTCTCTACAGGCGGCGGAGCGGCGTGGTACGTGCCCGTTGGCCATAAGGCGCTGGCCGGCCCTCTTCCCACGGGAGAGGGTTCAGGTGAAGGACGCGCGCAACCCACGGACGCTGCGCACTCTGAGCCTGTCGAAGGGCGGCCGCTCACGCGCGAAGACGCACTCGCATCCCTGCGCCCCGTATTCGCCGACGCCACCATCCCAAAATACGCCCACAACGCCAATTACGACCTCACCGTACTCGCAGAACACGGCATCGACATAAGCAACGTAGCCCTCGACTCCATGATCGCCGCGTCACTTGTCGGACGCCGCGCCATCGGCCTCAAAGACCTCGCGCTTGAAATGTTTAAGGTCGAAATGACGCCGATCACCGACCTCATAGGCACAGGCCGCAAGCAGATCACGATGGACCGCGTGCCGGTCGAGGCTGCGTCGCCCTACGCCTGCGCCGACGCAGATTTCGCCTGGCGTGTGCAGGACAGGCTACGCCCTGAGATTGACCGCGAGAACGCGGCCCACGTCCTGAATGACATCGAGATGCCGCTGCTGCCCGTCATCGTCGGCATGCAGCGTGCCGGCGTGCTCATAAACCGCAGCGTGCTATCCGAGATGTCCGAGCAACTGGCCGCCGATATCGCGGCCATCGAACACGAGGCGTCGGGCGCGATGGGCGGGCGCGAACTGAACCTCAACGCCAACCAGCAGATCGCCGCCCTCCTGTTCGACGAGCTTGGCGTCCCTCGCACTCGCCGCACGAAGACTGGCTTCACGATGGACGCCAACGCCCTCGAGGCACTGCTCGAGAAAGAGGACCTCGACAACCGCGCCTACCACCTCATCAAAGCCATCCTGAAGTACCGCGAATACTCAAAGCTCAAGTCCACGTACGTCGATACCCTGCCGGAGCTTGTCCACCCTCGCACGGGCCGCGTCCACACGAGCTTCAACCAGGTAGGATCGGCTACCGGCCGTCTGTCGTCGACGAACCCCAACATCCAGAACATCCCCGTCCGCACAGACCTGGGCAAGCGCGTGCGCAGCGCCTTCATGGCCGACCACGCCAATGGCTGGCTGCTGCTCAGCGCCGACTACTCGCAGATCGAACTGCGCATCCTGGCTCACCTGTCGCAGGAGCCGCACCTGCTGGAGGCCTTCAAGCAGGGCGAGGACATACACAATGCCACCGCGCGGGCGATGTACGGCGTCGAGAAGGTGACGCCCGACCAGCGGCGCATCGCCAAGGTGCTGAACTTCGGCGTGATCTACGGCCTGGGTGCCCACGGCGTGGCCGTGCAGACGGACCTGACCCGCCAGCAGGGCCAGCAGTTCATAGACATGTACTTCGGCAAGTACCCGGGCGTGCGCGACTACATCGAGCGTGTGAAGTCGGAAGCGCGCCGCAAAGGCTACGCCGAGACGGTTACCGGCCGACGCCGCAGGCTGCCAGAGTTGCGGTCGCCCAACCAGCAGCTGCGCGCGGCGGGCGAACGCATGGCGATCAACATGCCCGTGCAGGGCACGGCGGCCGACGTGATAAAGATCGCCATGATCAACATAGACGCTGAGCTAAAGACGCGACGCCTGCGCTCACGCATGACCATTCAGGTACACGACGAGCTGATCTTCGAAGTTGCACCGGGCGAGATGGATGAGGTACACGCCCTCGTCACGACCATGATGCCCGCCGCCATGTCCCTCACAGTGCCCCTGAACGTCGAGGCCAAACATGGCCGCACCTGGGGCGACATGGAGTAGGGGCAAGCGTGTCACTCCGCGGTCGCAGCCGCAGAACCCAGCTCAAGTTCTCACGCGCCCCTTCCGGCCGGGGGACTGTGTCGCCGCTATCTCCTGGTATGGGCGCTGCTTATTGCGCCCCTACAGCACCTGCCACTCCCGAAGCCGTATACTTAGACGTACACGCACATAGACGTTGGAGCGTATGTATGTCCAAACGCATGACAGTCGTATTCGATGATGAAGCCCTCTACACGGCGGTAAAGGTCGAGGCTGCTCGCTCGGGTAGACACGCCAAGGACCTTGTGACCCTAGCGTTACGGAAGTGGTTTGACGAACAGGAAGACGCCGACTTGAGCGCAGGGCTTGCTGAAGTCCGTGACGAGCTCAGGCACGACGGTGGTCGTGAGGCCGGTGAGTTCTTTCGCGAGCTAAAGGCAGGCCGTAAGCCAAGACCGAAGAATTAACCTTTGGCGTACCGGCTTGTCATGTCGCCCGCCGCTCAGCGGGACTTCCGCAAACTCCCGTTGACCGCTCAACGGCGGCTTGAACATTCCATCATGGCTCTCAGCGAGACCCCGCGCCCCTCGGGTTCACGCAAGCTATCGGGCGACAGAATGGCGTGGCGCATCAGGGTAGGCCCGTTCCGCGCGGTCTACGACATTGACGACGCGACCAGCAGCATTTCCGTGCTCAAGGTCGCTCGTCGCAACGAGGCGACATACAGGCGATAGAGCAGGCCGTCCCGTCAATCCGTGCCGCTGACAAGAAATCCACGCCACCCCTACTACGCGTGCTTGCGTAGGCGCATGACGAAGTGCCGGCCGCCCTGTGTGTAGGGAGCGATGTTCTCGTTGAAGATCTGCACCAGCTCTTTCGGCTGCAGCATGCCCGCCGCCACAAGCAGGCTGGCCTCCTCTTCCTTGGCGCGCTGAAAGGCGAGCGCCATCTGCGTCACGTCGAGCGCCGCTTCCAGCTCCATCTTCCAGTCCTGCGCCAGCGACCCGAACGTGGCCTTTGTGTCGGAGCACAGCATGCTCACGACGAACCTGCCGCCCGGCTTGAGCACCCTCCGGACTTCCGGCATATCGAACACGTCCGTCGACACTACGACGTCGAAGAGGTTGGGCTCGAACCCCGTGCGGTCAGCGCGTGCATTGACGAACGTACACAGGCCATCGACCTGCTCGATCTTTGCGAGGTCCCGCGCTACCGCCAATGCGTGGTCGTCGATGTCGTTGCCCCAGACGCGACAGCCGTAGAGCGAGGCGAGCCAGCGGGCGTTGCCCCCCACGGCGCAGGCCATGTCGAGGACAGACGTAGCGGGTGATATTTCGACGCCGTTGAGACCGACCCGGAGCGTCGTCTGGTTCGCGCCGACGTGCATGAACTCGCCGTAGGACGCGTAGTCCCACCGGCCCTGTTGCTCGAACCACTTCTGCAGGCGTTGCGTCTTGTTCATGTCAGTGATTATGCGCCCTGCGCCCGACGAGGGGCCTGTTGTCATTCCGCGGTTGCCACCGCGGAATCTAGCTCAGACTACCACGCGCCACATCCGTCATTCCGAACCCCGCCGATGCGGGTGAGGAATCTGGGGAGGGGCGTCACAGTTCTCTCGTAACTCTGGAGGGCGATCCGACCCTTATCTATGTTCCTCACCCCGATATATGGAGGCGAGCGGCGTGCCCCGCCCAAGATTCCTCGTCGCCTCGGCTCGCTCGGAATGACGGCGACGCGATGCGATGTCATTCTGAGCCTCAGCGAAGAATCCCGTCGCTCCCTCACCCGAACCCTCTCCCGGCGGGAGAGGGCAAATGCGGGGCGAGAAGGCACGCCCGACTACAACAGGTTCCGCAAGAACCGCTTCTGCCACGTCTTCTTGCTGAACGGCTTGCCGTCGCGCGTCACTTCAAGGTCGACACGCCAGTGGAAGTACTCGGCGTCGCTGCGTATCTTTTGCCGCGCGATCACCTCGATATCTCCCGTCTTGGTCCCCTGCAGCCTCGACCTGTGCGTCCCGACCGCGACCACGTCCGACGGGTCGGCCCGGTTCAGGGTGAGCACGAGGTCGTCGCTGCTGTGCGACCACCCGCGCGGCGTGACCGGCGTTGTTCCGCCCCGGTGAACAGTCACCGTCACCTTCTGGCCGAACACGTCCTCCAAAACCTGCCAGACGTGCGGGACAGCAGTCGCCGAAGTGGCTGGCTTCTGCGGAGGAGCCTTGAACTCCGGCGCGGGCAGGCCCTCGCCGCCGACGACCGGCAGTGTCAGCGAAGATGCCTTTGGCCCTGTGACCACGGACAGCACCGCGGGCAGCGGCGTGGGCCACGAGTTCGGGAAGTCCGATCCGGAAATTGCCAGCCTGATGTGGTGACCGGCCTCGAACCGCCACGCCGTGCAGTCGAGCTCTATCTCGAAGTCGTACTCCTCGCCCGGCGTCATGGCCTCGGGGTCGACCATGCTGTTGCGCCTTGTGCCGTTCAACACACCCCGCGTTACAAGCGCAGACGTGCCGTCGGGAGCGACATCGGCGAGCTTGGCGACGAACATGGCCACCGGTGCCGACGACGATGCGCGCAGACGCACGACCGCGTAGCCGCACACGGTGACCGGCTCCTTGAGCGCAGCAGTTGTATAGACGAGCGACCGCGCCTCGTCTGGCCGCTGGTCGCCTGCCAGGCCGAACGGCAGGCCGCCCGACCACAGCCCGCCCTGAAGTCCAGCTGCGGGGTCGTTTGTGATCTGTGCCGTCGCTTTCGACGCCGGCGCGCTGCTCATGAGCGTGCCGTCTGTTTGCGCGCCGTTCTTCAGGTAGTACGTGCGCTTGCTCGACCCGGCTGGCGGCCACGCAGCCTCGCTCCGCCAGACGCCCGTCGTGTCGCGGCGCGTCTGGTCGGGACGGTCGTACGACTGGACGTAGAACGTGACAGGCGGCTCTTTCGACACGCCATCGTCGACGCCCTTCAGGTGCAGGTCGAACCAACGTCGCATTTCGTGCAGGTAGTGGATACGCGGGCCGGGGATGGCGACGTCTGGCCGCGAGTGGTTCCACGGGCCCACCATCAGCTTCTTCGCACAGGTCATGTTCTCGTACATACGTGCCGGTGGGTTCGGATAGCCGTCCTGCCAGCCACCGATGATGAACGTCGCCGCCTTGATGCGGTCGTAGTCGGGCCTGAGCGACCCCGGACGCCAGTACGCGTCGTCGGTCTGGTGGGCCAGCCAGAGCTGCATGTACGGCTCGTTCTTGTCGAGCCTGTCCTTCCAAATCTGTTGCCACGTACTGGGGAACGCTTCGGGCGACGCCGGCAGAGCATTCAACGAGACCATCATCGTGCCGTACGTGCCCGTGTCGTAGTACGCCTTGAACGCGCCGCCCTTGTAGTGGCAGTCGTCCGTGTAGCGGTCGTCGGTCGAGTAGATCGGCGCGATGGCCTTGAGGTGCGGCGGCTGAAGCGACGCCACTTGCAGGCACGTGAAGCCGCCGTAGGACGACCCGAACATGCCGACGTTGCCGTCGCACCAGGGCTGTGAAGCGAACCACTCAACAGCGTCGAAGCCGTCCTGCGTCTCGATGACCATGTATTCATCGGTGTTCACGCCTTCGGACGACCCCGAGCCGCGCACATCCAGCCGGACGCTCACGAAGCCGTGCGACGCGAAGAAGTCGTGGTCGAATGCGCGTGGCGCAGAGCGGTCGTCTTTGCGGTAAGGGTGGTACTCGATAAGCACCGGGTACCTGGGCCCTGCGTACACCGTTCGCCCTGAGCTTGTCTGTCCTGAGTCTGTCGAACGAACCGAAGGGACCGAGCCAGTCGACTGCGTCCAAGTGTTCGCTGGCCCAGTCATGGGCGCGCCCGGCGGCCAGTGCAGCGCAGCGGAGAGACGTACGCCGTCGCGCATGGGGACGGCTACGTGGGGGTCAACACGGATCGTCGGAGCAGAATTGGTGGGAGACGCCGCGGGCGTCGTCGGCTGTATCGGAGTAGTCATAGCCGCATGGTACGGCACGGCTGGCGGGGCGGTTGCGAAAGTCGAAGCACCACACGTCCGCTCGCTTGCGGTGACGGCGTAGAATTCTTACGCGTCGCGGTAAATGGCGAAGCTGGGTCGACACCGCCCGACCAAAGGCGACGTTGCGCGAATCGAAGTGGTAGTGATGCCAACGAACTCCGGGAGCGCCAGTAAGCACAATCTGCGTTTGCCCGCCACAGTCGTTGTTGCCCTTGTCCTTTTGGCAGGGTCCTGTGGGCCTGACTCCAAGCCTGCTTCGGAGGGAACCACGCCTACCGCCGCGGGAACGAAGGCGACCGTCTCTACGTCTGGCGGCGACATTTCAGCGCTTGAGTCCCTGATCAGAGACGTCGTTGACGGCCCGCATCAGATCGTCGAGTCGCCTGATGCACTGGCGGATTTACTAGTGCCCTATGGAGCTTTGCCTGCCGATCTAACGGTTGGTGAGATCAGTATTTCTCCGGTACTGGCGGACGAATCCTCGCTCTCCTCAAGTGAGGATGGTGGTCGAACGGCTGTGTACAGGCTCGAACCCGCCGGAGCCACGTTCCAAATACCGCTGTTAGTTCGACTCAAGCGCCCGTTAAGCCCTGACTCCGCCATTCCAACCATCTATTTGCTCTCGGGCAGTGAACCCACCCCGCTCGATATCGCGGTGGAGGCAGACGAACCGAACGAGAGCTTAACAATCTATGCGCCTGTCCCGCACTTTAGCGCCCTGGTTGTTGATGAAGGGGAGTCTGTTGAGAATCTCGTCAGCGGAGCGTTCGGATTGTTCCGCTTGACAATGACAGACGCCGGGGATCGCCTGGTAGGTCAGGGCTTCACTTTGGAGGCAAAGACACAAGTGAATCGCACAGATAACACAACAAGTCATGCCATTACATTTCGCGGTGATTCATCACCTACGAAGTTCTCAAGGTCAAGGATTGTGAACTCGTGGAAGCTCCAGGGCACATGGCAAGCACTAGGGGCAGTCACACCTGAGTTGGTCCCCGAGGCACCGCCCTATACACTTGTCGGAGGCGATACCTTCACGGCACGACAAGCGTTTACCTGTGCCAAGTCAGGGTCTTCGGAGGTCGGTTACTCGGCGACCGTTGCGGTTATTATGACGGACCGAATTACCAACCTGGATACAGGACGAGTCAACGATCTTGAGAGGTTTGCTATCGCCTACCTCGATACGAAGACGCCTGAGTTTAGGTGCATCGTGGACCGTCCGACTGTGGGCCCAGTCACGCCCACGCCTACGGGCCTAGTCACGCCTATGTCCCTTCTCCCCAAGCACCCGCCTTTGTTATGGCAGGGCACACGCCTGTTTCCCGTCGTGAAAGGCCCATTCACACTGACCTTGACGGGTCCAGAAGGTAGCAAACTGGTGGGCGAGTCGTTTCCGGTGACCGCGAAGGTAGAGCTGGACCGAACCGGACCGTGGTCGTTCGAAACCAGGTACCGAGCTTGGGATGGCATGAGGACCAACACCGCACGGCAGGTCGAGTCGTGGTCATTGAGCGGGAGTTGGTCGGCGGCAAGTCCAGTGGTCAGCCCTTCAGCAGTTGACGCCCCGGTTTCAGAACGTCCTACTGGCGATTCAATTACCACGGCGCTGACGTTCACATGTGTTCAGCCCGGCGAGGTGTGGGTCTCATTCAAGGCGAGTATCCGCTCCACGAAAACGTGGGAGATGTGGCAATCGGAAAATGACACAGGTAGGCTCAAGGACACGCGGCTTGAGGATGAAATCCTGAATGCCGGTCCTCTGCCGTTCCAATGCGTCGCACCGTCTTCCGCGACGCCAACAGCCAGCAGCACGACCCCACGGAACAGGCCGCCTGTGGTCAGCCCGATACAGGGGGAGTACGAATCTGGCAACATAACGAGGTATTCGGTGATAGTGAGCGACCCTGATGGCGACTTTTTGACCGCCCTTTGGGAAGGGCGGGACTGCGGCGCTCCGCAGACCTTCGGTCCGAAAACCGACAAACTGGGAGCACAGGGCCGGTTCGAGATGGTATGGGCGCACACCGCTGCCTACTGTCACAGAGAGACATTCAAGACTCCCGAGCCTAATCCGGACCATGCTAATACGGTCATAAAAGTGACCATCTCAGACGCGGGTTCGGTCGCAGACGCAATTTTGAGGAAATTCCTCTGGCAGGTCACGTGCACGTACAACGGTGCAGCGGATGGCACCGGGCTGGCGTGTTCGGCACCGGTAAATATCGCGAAGTAGAGCGTCTTTCAAGATAGTAGTCCTCCCTTTTTCGTGAGCGCTCTTCCATCGAACGTCGAACCGGCGTCTGTCACTCCCAGATGCAGCCGCGGAATCTAGCGCAAACGGCCACGCGCCGCCTCTGTCATTCTGAGTCGCAACGAAGAATCCCGTTATCGAATTTGTACGGCCGCCCACACTCGTGGCGCTCGCGTCCTACGGCTCCTGCCGGTGCGCGACCCGCCAGATGCCTACAGCTAGTGGCGTAAGCAACGCGCCGACGGTCGCGCCAAGGGCCGCGCCGTAGACCTCGGGGGCATCGTTTGTACGCAGTTCGTCGATGCTCGTGAACAGCAGGTCGTCGAGCATGAGTTGTCCCAGCAAGGCGCCGAGCATCGCGACACCGACTGTGACCGGCAGCTCCGCCCAGTGGAATTGGTGTGCGCTGCCCAGGCGCAGCCCTAACAGCCAGCCTGCGAGTCCCGCGCCGAGCCCGGCACCGATCACAAGGTTGGTGGTGACATAGACGTCGCCGACAGGAAAGAACGGTACGACCGTGACCGAGCCCGTATACCAGAAGATCAGGGCCGCTATGAGGGCGCCGATAGCGGCGAGGCCGAGACGTAGTAGGAGTGCAAAGAGTCGATATTCCACGCAGCCATCATAATGCGCTCCGCCCGTCCACGGTCAGCGGGAGGCGCGGGCGTCCGCGCCATCCCCTCTCCCCTTGCGGGAGAGGGTTACGGTATCTGTCATTCCGTGCCGTTGCACGGAATCCACTTCGCTCTGTAGTGATGTCGAGACCGGAACGGGATTCTTCGGCTTCGGCCTCAGAATGACATATCGCCTCGCCCTACGACACCTCGGCGGGACGGTTGGCGATAAGCCGTGCCACGCCCTCCGCGAGCAGCGCATGTGCGGGCTGTGACAGCTCGGGGTCGGTCGCAAGCAGGTCCTGCGCCTCTCGTCTCGCCAACTGAAGCAGGTCGACGTCCAGGAATGTCGCTACCTTCAACTCATCGAACCCGCTCTGCCGCGTACCTATGTAGTCGCCAGGGCCGCGCAGGCGCAGGTCCTCTTCCGCCAGCTCGAAGCCGTCGCCGATGCGCTCGACGGTCGCCAGCCGCACACGGGCCTCGTCCGACGGGTCGTCGCTGAGCAGCACGCACGTGCTCTGGTCGCTACCCCGCCCTACTCGGCCGCGCAGTTGGTGCAGCTGCGCCAGGCCGAATCGGTCGGCACTTTCTATGAGCATGACCGTTGCGTTCGGTATATCAACGCCCACCTCGATCACAGGTGTCGCCACCAGCACATCTATCTTGCGTGAGCGCATGGCGTCCATCACTGCCTGCTTCTCCGACAGGCCCATACGACCGTGCAGCAGGCCCACTCGCAGGTCTCGCAGTTCGCCGAGTCGCAGTCGTTCGTACTCGCGCACCGCTGACCTACCCGGGACCTCCTCCGACGGCTCGATGAACGGACAGACGATGAACGACTGCCTGCCCGCCGCGGCCTCCGTATGCACAAGCTCGTAGGCGTCGGAGCGCGCTTCGAGCGACCGCGCCCACTGCGTCGTCACTGGCCGTCGGCCGCGCGGCATCTGTTTCAGTGACGATATTTCCAGGTCGCCATATACGGTGAGCGACAGTGTCCGCGGGATGGGCGTAGCGGACATGGCGAGCATATGCGGCCGCGGTCTGCGGGTCGTAAGGGCCGCACGTTGGCCTACCCCGAACCTGTGCTGTTCGTCGATGACCGCAAGAGCGAGACGCGGGAACTCGACCGACTCCTCCAACAGTGCGTGTGTGCCTATGACGATGTCCACTTCGCCCTTCGCTATGAGCCCGCGCACTGCGGCCTTGACGCTGTTGCTCAGGCTCCCTATCAGCAGCGCGATGCGGACGGGTCGGAACAGAGATTGCGCAGATTGCGCAGATAAAACGCCCGATGCGCCTCGGTCCTTCACTCCCTCTCCCCTTGAGGGAGAGGGCCGGGGGGAGGGGTAACCTCCCACCTCACGTACAACGTCTGGAAGGCCGAACACAGGCTCGGCTTTCAGCTGCGCCGTCGTGCTGAGGAAGTGCTGCTCCGCCAGGACCTCGGTCGGCGCCAGGAACGCTCCCTGTCGCCCTGCTGACGCTGTGGCCAGGAGCGCAGCCAGCGCGATGACCGTCTTGCCACTGCCGACCTCCCCTTGCAACAGGCGGCCCATCGGCACACCCTGGGACATGTCGGCGAGGATGACACCGAGCGCACGCCGCTGGTCGTCTGTCAGTTCGTACTCGAGGGATTTCAGAAACTCCTCGATTCGACCTGCACTGTCCGTGACCGGCACACCGCCGCCGCGCTCAGCCCACGCCGCCTTGCGCTGCAACACTGCCAGTTGGGTGATGAACAGTTCATCGAACGCCAGCCTGCGCCGGGCTGCGTCGTGGGTGTCAGCCGACTTCGGGAAGTGCATCGCCTCAACGGCCACCGTCAGCGACGGGAGCGCATGTGCAGAAGAAAGCTCAGGCGGCAGAGCGTCCCTGAGCAGCGGCAGCGCGTAGTCGAGTGCCTTGCGGGCGACCGTGCGTATGGTGCGTTGGGCGAGGCCGTCGGTCGATGGGTAGACCGGCAGCAGGTTGCCGGCGTGGACGAACTGCCCTGGGACCCCGCCGACCGCGCCCCCTCTCCCAGCGGGAGAGGGCTCGGGTGAGGGAGAAGGCAGATTTTCTATGGCCACGGCTACGCCGGCCGGCAGAACGTCGTACTCCGGATTGTCCATGTGTGCGCGGCCGCGGAACTCATACACACGCCCACTCAGCGCCAGCGTCATGCCGCGCCGCAGCTTCTGTACCAGCCACGACTGCCGGAAGAACGTCGCTATTAGAAGGCCCGTGCCGTCGCTGACCGTCACTCTCGCCGCGCCCGGCGGCGGGCCGATCTGCGCCGTCTCCAGCGCCGTGACCTTTCCGATGACGGTCGTGTCGCGAGTGACATCGGCCTCGGCGATCTTCGTCGCCTGTGAGTAGTCGATATGGCGGGTCGGGAACAGCCACACAAAGTCTCGGAGGTCTCGTATACCGAGCTTCGCGAACTTCGGCTTCGACGTCTTGTGTATGAATGCAAGGTCGTCCAGCGGCGTGTCCAGCATGGGACCGCGGCTTGCTGCGCCCGTGCCCCCTCTCCCAGCGGGAGAGGGCTGGGGAGAGGGAGAAGGTTGGCCTCCGCTCGCCAGATTTCGAATGTCCCTTCCCAAGATTCCTCGTCGCTGCGGCTCACTCGGAATGACGGCGGGCGCGCCGGTAGGGGCGCCGCTTGCTGCGCCCGTCGCGGCCAAGGGGCCTGCCGCTCGCCCCCCCCCTCTTCCAGCGGGAGAGGGGGGGGGCGAGGGAGAAGGCTCAACCTCCAGGCCATCCGCAAGCCTCTCCTGTACCGTCCCGCTCCATGCGTGCCGCTCCTCCACGCTCATCGCCGCATACTGCCTGCCGGACATCGGCGCCACACGCCTCAGCCACGGCAATGACTTCCCGGCAACCGTCAGGAAC
>SXGR01523619.1_pt1 | contig 23929 bp, 15 predicted proteins | sample 3174711 | NCBI WGS metagenome assembly SXGR01 (sample SAMN11356860, study PRJNA531348) | freshwater metagenome | isolation source: freshwater sample F1-60 | place: China: Fuxian Lake, Yuxi | collected 2017-12-25 | reverse complement strand
GACCTCGTCCAGGAGCTCCGAGAAGAGTTGCAGCTTGGCACCGATGCCCGGATCGGACCGGTCCGCCTCGTCCTCGGCGTCATGGGGTCCCTTCAGGTTGAGCAGTCGGAGGTCGCAGCAGACCTGTCGCAATCGCAACAGGGCGGTCAGGACGAGGAGTCGGTTCTTCGGCGATCCGCCCGACGAGCCGGCGTCCGCCACCTCGCGTCGGGTCTGGGACAGGATCTGCTGGTAGACCTCCGCCTGTTCCTGGCCGAGGTCGCAGTAGGCGACCTGCTCGAGCTTGCCCGGCAAATCCTTCACGACGTCCTTCTTCAGTCGGCGCAGCAGGAAGGGGCGGATCCGGCGGGAGAGGCGCTGCATCGACCCGGCGTCGCGTTCGCGGACGATCGGGACCTCGTAGCGTTCCCGGAAGTCGTTCGCGGTTCCGAGGTATCCCGGCATGAGGAAGTCATAGAGGCTCCAGAGATCGAGGACGGAATTCTCCAGAGGGGTGCCGGTGAGGATCAACCGATGTGCGGAACGGATCGACTTCACCGCCTGGGCGTTCTGGGTCTGGCGGTTCTTGATGTGCTGGGCCTCGTCGAGGACTACCGTGTCGAAGGGCACCTCACGATACAGGTCCAGATCCCGTCGTAGCAGGGCGTAGCTGGTGATGACGAGGTCGGACTCCGGCAGGCCGGCGAACCGGTCGTGTCGATCCGCTCCATGGAGGGCCAGAACCCGGAGCTGGGGGGTCCAGCGCGCCGCCTCGGCCGCCCAGTTGAAGACGAGGCTCGTGGGGCAAACGACGAGGGATGGACACCCCCGGGTCCGCGGAGCCGAGGCGAGGTGAGCCAGCACCTGCAGCGTCTTGCCGAGGCCCATCTCGTCGGCCAGCACGCCTCCGAAACCGTTGGAGCGCAGGAACGCCATCCAGGCCACACCGTCCTTCTGGTAGGGGCGCAGCACCTTTTCTAGGGCGCCGAGCGGAGGACAGGGCCGCTCGAGGGCTCCCTGCTGTCGGCGTACCCGATCCTGCCAGGCGGGTGGAGCCTGAACCGCAAGGCCCTGGTCCCGGAGTGTCCCCTCCAGAAAGCCCGCCTGCTGCTGGGAAATCCGGTATCGGACCCCCTCCGTCCCACCCTCCTGTCGTGGGGCGCAGTCGAGGAGAGCCTCCTGGAATTCCCCGACCGCGTCGGTGTCGAGCACCGCGAACCGTCCATTGCGCAGCCGTCGTCCGCCACCACCCCGGAGGAGCTGCTGGATGTCGGCGGCCGACAACCGCTCGCCGCTCGCGCTCTCGAAGGAGACATCCAGATCGAACCACTGCTCGCCGCTGGGTGTGATCTGGAACCGGGGTTCGATGCGGTCGAGGTTCTTCCGTGTGCTGTGGTCGAGTCGCTCCTCGAGGGTCACGGTCCATTCCTTCTCGAGTCTGGGATATTCCTTGGAGAAGAAGGTCAGTACCCGGTCCTGTCCCAGCAGCTGCCACTGCCCCTTGGCATCGGGACCGGTGAACCCGGCCGAACGCAGCCGCTGGAAGGCCCTGTGTTCGGCCGAAAGGTCCAGGGTCGAGTAGCGTCGCGGATGCGTCGGATCGGGCAGCCACTCCGATTCCCCGGGGGCCGTCACCCCGACGGTCATGATCCGCGGGCCGTATTGGCACTGGAGGGTGCCGAAGAGCTGGGCCATTCCGCCGGCAAGGTTCAGGAGGAAGCGTGGAGGGGCAGGGGAGAACTCGAAGTCCTCGGGTCGGAAGTTCGCCGAGACGTTCCCCGGATCCAGGGTCGGCCAGTCGCGCAGCAGGAAGTCCGGGACCTGGTGGCGCCCCAGTCGGACGGGTCCCTGCAACACCGCCCTGAGGGCCGCAGGAAGGGCGAGGGGCCGCAGCTGGTCCCCGGTCGCGATCCACAGGCTGTCCGGACCTGCCAGGAGTCCTCCCTGGGAGGTTCCCGGGCGGAGCCGGACCTCGATCTCGCCGGCCGGATCCAGGGTCGCCGCGAGGGGCAGCGATGCGGGCGCGGTCGAGATATGCAGGGGGGAGTTTCTGCCGAGCGTGACCCGTGGGTGATCCGCAAGGGACGGGAGGAACCGGCAGAGGTCGGAGGTGGACAGCTGGCACATCCCCGGCGTGTCGCCGCCCGTCAGCGCCTCGGCCGCGGTCAGCGCCGTCTCATCGGCGGCCTCCAGCGCGAAGGGACCCATCGCGACGAGGGAGTTGAGCGGTGTCCGGCCGCGCTTCCAGACGCCTTCGAACATCACCATGACCTTTCCCCGCTGGGCGGCGTCGAAGAGATTCGGAGGAAGAAGGATCTGGAGCGACAGCGGCTCGCCCCCGGGGATCCGACGCAGGCGGATCGCAGGTCGGGCGGCGGCGGTGTTGGAGGCGGTGGCCTTGCCAGCGCCGGGGGGCGCGGGAGTCGCAGGCGCTGGACCGGACGGCGACTTTCCGCCTTCGAGATGGTGCAGGCCGACGGCGACGGAATGGTGACAGAGGATGCCATCCTCACGGGAGCGTCGACACGTGCACAGGTTGTCGATGTCGATCGGTCCCCTCACGACGAGTCCGGCCCGATAGGTGGTCTCACCCGCCTGGACCACGCCCTTCAGCATGGGTGGGTCCCAGTTCGATGACAGAACCTTCCCGGACGCGAGCAGCGCACGGGCCTGTTGGACAGCCTCCCATCCGGCCGTCTTCTGGAAGAAGGCGGCACTGATCTGCACCTCGGACATCAGGGTCGCGGGAGGGGTGGGCAGGGGGCGACGGTTCAGCCCTCGAACTCGTAGTCGACCACTGCGACGGATTCGAGCAGCGGGACGATGAGCGCCACGACGGCCTGGTGACTGGGGTGGGGGAGATAGGCGTCGCGCGCCGCGGCGTTGTCGAAGGTCAGCACGAAGGCGTGGGTGTAGCCCTGGCTGAGGCCTTCGGGACTCGAGTTGGGTCCGGACGACAGATCCCGGATTCCCGGGATCAGGCTCCGGAGCCCGTGGAGTTTCTCGAACAGCTCGGCGAGCTTTGCCGGCTCGGCGTCGGGTTTGAAACGGACGAGGACGATGTGTTTGACGGGGCGGCTCATGGAAGGGGAGGAATCAGGAGCGGAATGCCTTGCGCAGCTGGGCGATGCTCTGGGGGACGGCCTTGTCGGGATCGGCCTTGCCCTCCATCTCGAGGGCCACCCAGCCGTGGTAGCCGGCGTCGCCCAGGATCCGGGCGATCCTCGCGTAGTCGAGGTCGAGCGTGTACCACTCGCCACCCCCGATATAGGTCTTGGCCTGGACGTAGACGGTCCTGGGGGCGATCGCTGCGAGCTTGTCGTAGGGGTTCTCAAGGAAGTTGCCCGTGTCCATCAGCACGCCCATCCAGGGCGACGAGATCGAGTTGGCGAGGCGGAGAAGCCCTTCCGGGGTCCGTGTCAGGCCCCAATGGTTCTCGACGGCGAGGGTGACTCCGCACTCGGCGGCCTTCGGGAGGCACTGTTCGAGGCACTCGACACACCAGCGGAACCCGTCGTCCTCGGAGTGGCCGGGGAGCACGGGTTCGATGCCGCGGGCCTTCATGAGATCATCAAAGCTCGCGATGGTGTTCCAGCGGCCCGAATTGATGCGGAGCATGGGAATCCCCAGCGCATACGCGATCTCGATGCACTTGAGGGTGTGCTCGACGTGTTGGCGTCGCACGGCGGGGTCAGGGTCGACGAAATCCTGGTGGATGCTGAGGCAGCAGAGGCTGACGCCATGGCGGAAGGCGTGGCGCTTGAGCTCGGCCAGATGACGCCGGTGTTCGGCGGTCAGCGGCTCCTTCTCGGGGATGTCCATCTGCCGGTGCAGCACGTCCACGCCCGAGATGCCCTGCTGGGCAGCCTTCTCGATGACGGTCGACACGGTCACCTTGGGGTCCCGGAAATGCCAATAGGAGTAGGTGGCGATGGCCAGCTGGACCTGGGCCGCCGCTTTTCGGGGGGCGGCTTCCGCGGTTGAAGGCAGCGAGGCCATGGCCGCACCGGCGCCGAGGGTCGCCGAGGTGCCAAAAAACCGTCGTCGGGTCAGATCCATGCGGGGGATGTACCAGATCCGTCGTGGACGGGGAATCCGGATCCCATGGGGATCCGATGGGTGACCCCGAGGGGGATTCCGCGGTTCGGGTTGCGGGCGAGGGAGATCTCCACTTCCCGGGATTGCAGCGGGGTGGCGATTCAACCGACCCTTCCGGGGTCGATGTCACGTCTGATCAAGTCCTCCGGTGCGGTCGCCGCGGCGACGCTGTGCAGCCGGATCCTGGGATTCGCCCGGGAGGCGGTGTACGCGGGCTTCATGGGGGTCGGACCGGTGGCGGACGCCTTCTTCTACGCGTTCTCGATCCCGAACCTGCTCCGACGTCTGCTCGGGGAGGGGGCCCTGACCGCGGCATTCATCCCGGTGTTCAAGAACCGGGAGAAAAACGACGGCGAGCCCGCGATGTGGCAGTCGGCCCAGGCAGTGTTCTCCGCGCTGGTCCTGCTCTGCGGTGTCGTGGTCCTGGTCTCGATCCTGGGCACCACGGCGGCACTCCGCTGGCTCCCGATGGGCGAGCAGACCGACCTCATCGTGCGCCTGATGAGGGTGATGTTCCCCTATTTCCTGTTCGTCTGCGTGGCGGCGGTGTTCATCGGCATCCTGAATGCGCGCGGCCACTATTTCATGCCGGCCATCGGGGCCTCTCTGCTCAACGTGGTGATGATCGCCTCGGTGTTCCTGATCGCTCCGGCGTTCGGCGAGCGGCTCGACACCCAGGTGTTCGGACTCGCCGTGGGCGTCCTCATCGCCGGGTTCCTCCAGGCAGCCTTCCAGTATCCGACGCTCCATCGGGAGGGATTCCGGTTCAAGTGGGTCAATCCGATCGGGGATCCGACGGTCCGGGAGGTGGTGCGGCGGATGGCTCCCGCCACCCTGGGGGTGGCCGCCTACCAGTTCAACGTGGTGCTGACGAGCACCCTGGCGGTCAACGAGGCCCGGAACATCGTCTCCTCGTTCAACTACGCAGTCCGGCTCATGGAGCTGCCCCAGGGGGTCATCGGCGTGTCCCTGGCGACCTACCTGCTCAGTGAGCTCAGCGGCCTGGCGGCGGAGAAGAAGTATCCGGAATTCCGGGAGACCCTCCGCGAGGGACTGCTCCAGCTGGTGTTCATCAACACCTTTGCGACGGTGGTGTTGATGGTTCTCGCGGAGCCGATCCTCCGCCTGCTGTTCCAGCACGGAAAGTTCACCGCCGACGACACCCTACTGTCGGCCGAGGCCCTGTGGACGCTGGCCCCCGGGTTGATCGCGTTCTCGCTCAACAGCATCTATGCCCGGGCCTTCTACGCGCTCGGCGACACCCGGACGCCGATGATGATCAGCGTCTTCTGCCTCGCTGCGAACCTCCTGTTCGCGTTCTTCACCATCCCCCTGCTGCGCCAGGCCGGCATGGGTCTCGCCAACACGATGAGTGCCGTGCTCAACACGGCCCTCCTGGTCTTCGCGCTCCGCAGGAAACAGCCCAAGTTCACCTACGACGGCATCGGAAGGCTCCTGCTCACCCTCGCGGCGGCATCGGCCATTGCTGGTGGGGTGGCTTGGTCGTGGAACCGGGGTGTCGAGGCCGCGTTCGGAGTCGGTCCCCTCTGGACGCGCGCCCTTGGGGTCTTCGGCGCGATCGCCACCTCGGGTGGAGTCTACCTGGGATTCTGTCTCTGGCGTCGACTGGGTCCCGCCGCCGACCTGCTGGCCCTCGCCCAGAGGATCCGCCGACGCAGAGCCTGACGCCCTGAAGCGTGCGATGGGGCACCGCGTTCGGGTCAGCGCCCTGGCCCTTCGCTCCGCGTGATGCCGTGTACCGGCAGCGTTCAGCTCCTGCGATCCGGCAGCGATTGGAGCAGGGCCTCGGCGGCCGAGGCTCCGGAGAGCGCCGCTCCCTCGACCCCCCCTATCCCAAAGCCATCGCCGGCCAGGGCGAGGAAAGGACGGGAGGTCACCACCCGACATCCGACTGGATCTAGGACCCGGGGTTGGCTGTAGCGCCAGCCATGGACCTGGACTCCTTGGACCTTCGATCCCAGCCACGGCGCCGCCGCCTTCAGCAGAACCCGGCCGACCACATCCCGGTCGTGTTCCCAATGCTCCTCACTGAATCGTGGCGTGGCGTGTATCGTGACGGCCGATCCTGCCGAGACCCCCTTCAGCCGGTTGTCCAGAATCCAGTCCAGGGGCTCTTCCCCCGGGGCGAGTCTGCCGGGTGGTGGAATCCGGGACGGTCCCTCCAGGGAGGCGAGGACGGTGAGGCAGCGATCGTACGCGACCCCAGTGAGGTGGGTCCGAAGATCGGACCCCAGCGGATACCCCCCTGCATCGAGGAGCGCCAGGGCCTGTGGGACGGGAGGGGTCAGCACGACGGCTTCCGCCCGGAACGTATCGCCGGCTCGGGTCTCCACAATCACATGATCGGACTCCCGCCGGAGTGCCGTGACTACGGTCCCAAGGTGGACCTCGACCCCAAGGGCCAGCTGTTTCGCGATGGCCGACATGGTGGGGGTTCCGCGCCAGAGGCTGGTCTCAGGATTGCCAGCGGTCGGAGTACCGGACCAAGGAACAAGGGATCGGTCGAGATAACGGGGAGCGATCCCATCCACAAAACCGGACTGGCCCAGGGTGAAGTGCGGAACTCCATGGTCGAAGGTCGCGTCCCCGATCCGTCGGGTCGCCAGGCGACCGCCAACCCCCCGTCCTTTGTCGAGGACCCTCACCCGTCGTCCGGCCCGCTGCAGTTCCCGGGCGGCGACCAGTCCCGCCATTCCGGCACCGATGACCACGATCTCACCCTCGGCTCTGAAGGACTCCATTCGGCCCCGACGCTCCTGTGGGTTGTGGGGAGCGTCAACCCACCAGCAACCGTCTCGGGAGCCTGGGGTTACGACGAACCATCGACTGCTGTCATTAGATGATCTTCGAGCCCGGCGGCCTGGGCTCATTCAACTTTTGATTGAAGATTCTTGTAACGCCCCCCATAGACCTCGGGTCGTTACGCGGGATCGTCCTAGGTGTGTGGCCAGTGCCGCAGGACTCCTGGCTGCGATCCTCAACGATCTTTTTTCGAACACTTTCAGCACGCAGGACTCGTAGCCTGTGTGTTGGTTGGATTGGGCGACAGCTAAGGGTTGGCAGAGAGGTCTTGCTTGCGGCGGGGCGCGGTCGCCGACTTCAGTTGTCCCTGCCGCTGATCTGAGCGTGCTGGTGAGCGCGTGAACGACCTTATCACCGGGGGTTGGTCGAAAGACCAACCCCCTCTCCATTTCGGTTCTTCGTCGTTTTTGGTGGGTACGTCTCCATGGCCCATCGGGACTTGATGCCGGAGGCATCCCAACAGGTAGCCGCTGGTTGAGCGTAGCGACACCACCGGTCATGGGGTTTACCCGCCGTGCACACTGGCAGGGGACCTGGCCCCGAAGGTGAGGGGTGAGCAGGGTGGGTGATGCAGTGCCCTGCATCACTGGGTGCACCGGGTGCACCCACCAGAGGCTCAACCTGTTGTGACCCCATGGAAGAACCGGCTGGTCTGGGAAGAGCCGGCCCTGGGGTGAGGTGGGTGCTGTCGCACCCAGTGCCGTTGAGCACAACGGCACCCACCGGCTCCGGGCTGGTGCCCGGGCGAGGATTCGGTGTGCTGGAGGGTGGAGGGTGGGTATGCAGTGTCCTGCATCGATGGGTGCTGGTTTTTCCGGGATGCGGGAGGGGGCCAGAGGGGGGGAGATCTTGGGAGATCTGGGTGGCACTTGCGGGGCACGATAGGTGGCCCGTGGCGGTCGGGCGTGGCCGACGGGGATGGGGCCGCCCCGGATGGCCGCCCTGCTGGCGTCTGCCGCAATCCCCGCCTCGACGCTCCCCTTGAAGATCGACATCATCCACCGGTGGTGTCCCGGAATCCCAGTCCGACCTCAGGGGTGGCGCTTTTGGCGCTCGGTTTCAGCCTGCTGACGACAGGCCCGGACGCCGTTGCGGCCACCCAGATCACCCCGTTATCCCCGCATTCTGCTGCCACCGCACCGGGGTTCAGCCGGGTGGACCCCGAGGGTGCCGGGATCCGGTTCACCAATTCGGTGCCGGCCGACCGTCATCTCACCAACCAGATCTACCTCAACGGCTCCGGCATCGCCCTCGGCGACGTCACTGGGGACCGGCTGCCCGACCTTCTGTTCGCCGCCCCAGCGGGCCAGACCGCCCTCTTCCGGAACCTCGGCGGATGGCGGTTCCAGGCGCTGCCCGAGAGTCTTCCGTCTGTGGCGCGTGGACTCGATGGATCCGGAGTCCTGCTGGCCGACCTCGACGGAGATGGCGACCTCGATGCCGTGCTCAACACGGTGGGCCAGGGAACCCACGTCTGGTGGAACCAGGGACAGGGGACCTTCGCCGTCGGACCGGTCCTCAACCTGGGACATGCGGGCACGAGCCTTGCCGCGGCGGATGCCGACGGGGACGGGGACCTCGACCTCTACACCGCCAACTACCGCCCCACGACCCTCCGGGACGATCCCAACGGCAAGTTCACCATCCGTCCCGAGGCCACCGGCCACCGGGTGATCACCTACAATGGGCGTCCGACGTCGGAGCCTGACCTCGTTGGGCGGTTTGTGGTCACTCCCTCCGGCGTGAAGGAGACGGGCGAACCTGATGCCCTCTTCCTCAACGAGGGACAGGGTCGTTTCCGCATGGTGTCCTGGACCGAGGGCGTGTTCCTCGACGAGGCGGGGAAGCCCCTCGTCGCTCCGCCCTACGACTGGGGGCTGAGCGTGATGTTCCGCGATGTCACGGGGGATGGCCGTCCCGACCTCTATGTCTGCAACGATTTCGAGTCGCCCGACCGGTTCTGGATCAACGAGACCGTCCTGGGCGGCCCGGTCCGTTTCCGGGCCGCGCCCCTCCGTGCCCTCCGACATACCTCGGCGTTTTCCATGGGCGTCGACGCTGCCGACGTGAACCGCGACGGGATCGATGACTTCCTCGTCCTCGATATGCTCAGTCGCCGGCATGCCGACCGCAGCCGGCAGGCCGACAACCTGCCCCCCAGCCGGCATGATCCCACGCTTCCCGAAGAGCGAAACCAGTTCTCCCAGAACACCCTGTTCCTGGGTCGAGGTGACGGCACTTTTGCAGAAATCGCGAGGTTTGCGGGGCTCGCTGCGAGCGAGTGGTCCTGGACGCCGTTGTTCCTCGATGTCGACCTCGACGGCTGGGAGGACGTGCTGATCTCCAACGGGCATGAGCTCGACATGATGGATGCCGACATCATCCAGCAGTCGGAACGGGTCAAGGCCCAGAAGGCGCGGCCCACCCAGCGCGAGCTGCTGGAGCTTCGGAGGCTGTTCCCGAGGCTCGCCACCCCGAACGCCGCGTTCCGCAACGGTGGGAAGCTCGCATTCACCGATGTCTCCAAGGCCTGGCGCTTCGACAACGAGGCGGTCACCCACGGGATGGCTGCCGGGGACCTCGATGGCGATGGCGATCTCGATATCGTCCAGAACAACCTCAATGCGCCGCCGACGCTGCTTCGGAACGAAGCGCCGGCTCCCCGCATCGCCGTCCGTGCCTCGGCCCTGGGTGCCAACCGTGATGGGATTGGCGCGCGGATCCGGATCACGGGAGGACCTGTGCCCGTCCAGACCCAGGTGTTGCTCGCGGGCGGACGCTACCTTAGCAGTGATCAGCCCATCCGGACCTTCGCCGCCGCACCGGATTCCCGACATACGGTGGAACTCCAATGGCCCTCGGGTCGGCACCAGATCGTTTCCAACGTTCCGCCCGACACCTTGGTGGAGGTCACGGAGAGTCCCGAAGACCCCGGCAGCCCGCCGCCCGTGGTCCCCGCGAAGCCCTGGATGGAGGATCTGTCCTCCCGCCTCAACCATGTTGCGACCCAGTCCGGCTTCGACGATTTCGCGCGCCAGCGACTTCTGCCGTGGAGTGGTGCGTATCCGTCGCCGGGAGTGACCTGGGCCGATCTCGACGGCCAGCCGCCGGAGGAACTGGTGATCGGTGCCGGGGCGGGGGGCACTCCGGCCGTCTTCAGTGTCGAGGGATCCGGGTTCCGACGCTGGACCAATGGGCCGCTGCAGCGTCCGCTCGCCCGGGATCTGACGACGCTCTTACCAGCGGGCGGCACCCTGCTGGCGGGGTCCAGCAACTACCGGGACGGCCGGACCAATGGCGGAATCCTGAGGGTCTATGCGCTGGACCAGGACGCTTCCGGAGAGAGCCTGCTGGGGCAGGCGACGTCGGTGGGACCGCTGGTCTCTGCGGATTTCGATGGCGACGGGGCATTGGAGATCTTCGTTGGAGGACGGGCCAAGGCAGGACGCTATCCCGAGTCGGTCCCCTCATTGCTGCTGAAGTCGGACGGGGGACGGTTCTCGGTCCAGCAACGACTGCCGGAACTGGGGCTCATCAACGCCGCAGTTGCGGCCGATCTGAATGGCGACGGCTGGACCGACCTGGTGGCCGTGGAGGAGTGGGGCGGGATTCGGTTTCTTCAGAATCAAAGGGGGAGTCTTGCTCCTTGGGATCCTTCGCTGACGGTCGGACTCGAGCTCTGGGATTCGGGTCCCCGGCTTGGTGGGCGTCGGACGATGCCGGCATCGACCCTCACTGGATGGTGGACCTCGGTGGCCACCGGGGATTTCGACGGCGATGGCCGACTTGATCTGATCGTGGGCAATCGTGGCTGGAATTGGTTTCCGGTTCCAAAGGCACCGGATCTCGGTTCAGCGGGTCCCGCCGACCGACGACGCCTCCAGTTCGGGGATCTCATCGGTCAAGGACAGCTCGACCTGCTGGAGTCCTATCCGGACTTTCCTGATACGGACCGTTGGCTGCCGGTCCGTCGTGCGGACATCCTGCTCGGGGCGTTTTTTGGACGGAGCCCAAGGCTCCAGCAGGCCTTTCCGACCCGGGCTGCGTTTGGGCAGGCCACGATCGCGGATCTCCTGAAGGCGATGGAGGTCAATGGACCCATCGCCACCCGCGAGGCCATCTGGTTCTCCTCGGCGGTGTTCCTCAACCGGGGCACCCACTGGCTGCTCCACCCGCTGCCGCGCGAGGCCTCGATGGCTCCCATCTGGGGCCTGTCCGTCGCGGATTTCGACGGGGACGGCGCACAGGATCTCTTGATGGCCCAGAACTTCATGCCGGTGCGCCCTGACGAGGTGCCGCAGGATGCGGGCTGCGGGCTGCTCCTCCGTGGCGATGGTGTCGGGAACTTCGAGCCGATCGACCCGCGCGAGAGCGGCATCCGGGTCTGGGGTGATGCCCGGGGCTCGGCAGTGGGTGATTTCGACCAGGATGGCCGTCCCGATGTCGCTATCGCCCAGAATTCCGGTCCGACCGTGCTCTTCCACAACCTCCGGGCCAGGCCAGGCCTCCGCGTCGTGCTCAAGGGCCTGGAAGGCAACGCAACGGGGGTCGGCGTCCAGCTGCGACCTCGCACCGCTCAAGGGCCGGGTGCCCTCCAGGAGGTGCAGTCGGGTTCGGGATGGATGTCCGTCGACAGCCCCGTCCGAATCCTGACCGCCAAAGATCCCATCGTAGCCCTTGAGGTCCGCTGGCCAGCGACCGTCGCGAAGACGATCCCCGTCCCCTCTGGTGCTGCAGAGGTCGAGGTGGATCCATCCGGAACCCTGAAGGTCGTGCGATGAGGCTTCTTTCGACCGGGTGGTTGAGACGGGTGGAAAGGGGACCTTGGCCCCGGATTCCAGCCGTCCTCTTCGTCGCCCTCCTCCTGCTTCCCCTCCGGCTTGGTGCCGCGGAACCCGCATGGCAGAAGGCCGAAGGCTATCGATGGAGACGGGTCGAACCTGCCGGTGTGGGCCGACCGGGGTTCACCCTGCTGACCAACACCCTCCTTGGGATCACGTTCACCAATGCGGTCCAGGAGGACCGGACCATCACCAACCGCAACCTCGGCTCGGGCTCCGGTGTCGCCCTGGGGGATGTCGATGGCGACGGCTGGTGCGACGTCTTTCTCTGCGGCATCGATGTCTCCCCACGGCTCTACCGGAACCGGGGCGAATGGCGCTTCGAGGATGTGACCCGCGACCGGTTCGCGGTCGATCCTGGTTCGGGTCCGGGCAGCGATGCCACCGGAACAACCTTCGCCGACATCGATGGCGACGGCGACCTGGACCTTCTGCTGAACGGATTCGGTCGAGGAACCCGGCTCTGGCTGAATGATGGGAAGGGACGGTTCGAGGAACGGACCGACGAGGCGGGTCTCCGAAGCCGGACCGGGGCGACCTCCCTGGCTTTGGCCGATGTGGACGGCGACGGAGACCTCGACCTCTACGTCTGCAATTTCCGCCCGGATACCGTCATGGATCAACCCGGCGTGAAGTTCGCCCTGCGCAACATCGGCGGGCGTCCGGTCGTGGTCTCGATGGACGGACGTCCCACCACCGCGCCCGACCTCACCAACCGGTTCGAGATGGGGCCCGGGGGCCAGGTCGTTGAGTATGGCGAACCCGACGTGCTGTGGCTCAACGAGGGATCGGGACGGTTCCGGGCGGTGTCCTGGACCGAGGGGGTGTTCGTCGACGAGGACGGCCAGCCGTTCCGGAGTCCGGAGCGGGACTGGGGATTGGCTGCCCAGTTCGGGGATCTCGATGGCGACGGACGGATGGATCTGTATGTCTGCAACGACCTGCACACGCCGGACCGCCTGTGGATGAATCGGTCAACACCCGGGAAGCCCCGCTTCGAGGCCATCCCGAGGCTGGCCCTGCGCAACAACAGCACGTTCTCGATGGGCGTCGACTTCGGGGACCTCAACCGCGACGGCTTCACCGATTTCTTCACGGTCGACATGCTGGCCCGCGAGCGTTCGATCCGCGCCCGTCAGATGTCGGGTCTCGCCCCGCAGTTCCGGCGTCCGGGCGAGTTCCAGGACCGGGTCCAGCTCCTCCGCAACGCGCTCCAGTGGAACCGGGGCGACACCACCTTTGCCGAGACCGGCATCTTCAGCGGGGTCGAGGCCAGCGACTGGTCGTGGGGACCGATCTTTCTGGATGTCGATCTCGATGGATTCGAGGACATCCTTGTGACCAACGGCCAGCTCCGGGACTACCAGGACAGCGATGCCGCCGAACGTGTTGCTGCGGCGCAGGCCGGGGGGCGGACGCTGACGCCGTCCGACATCCTGAAGCTGAACCGGGAGCTGCCGCGGTTCGCCACTGCAAACGCCCTGTTCCACAACCGGACACCGCAACGGCTCCAGGAGTCGGGGGCTGGGGATGGGATTCCCGGCACCCCGGTCGTTCCCGTGTTCCTGGAGCGGGCAGCGGAATGGGGGTTCGCCACGGTGGGCATTTCGCAGGGCGCCGCGGTGGCGGATCTCGACCAGGACGGGGACCTCGACGTCGTCATGAACAATCTCCTGGAGGGACCGGGAATCTACCGCAACGAGGCCACCGCATCTCGGGTCGGCATCCGTCTCCGGGGACGCGGAGGGAACTCGCGCGCGATCGGATCCCGGATCTCCGTCATCCTTCCTGAGTCCCCGTCGGCGTTTCCGAAGGAACAGTCGCAGAATGTCATCGCCGGCGGGCGTTATCTCAGTGGGGACGAGTCGATGCGGACCTTTGCGGGAGGCACGGCATCCAGCGTCGAGGTCACCGTGCGATGGCCCTCCGGACGTCTCAGCCGTCTCAGCCGTATCCCGGTCAACGCCCTGGTCGAGATCGACGAGCCCGCGGGCGGTGATGCGACCGTGCCAGCGGCAGCCGTGCCGGCATCCCCCATTCGCTTCGAGGATGTCTCCGACCGCCTGAAGCATGTGGCTGCCGATGCGCCGTTCGAGGAGGGGAGCCGCCAACCCCTCCTCCCCAACGGTCTCGGTCAGCTGGGTCCTGGGGTGTCGTGGGCGGACTGGAATGCCGATGGATTCCCGGACCTCGCGGTCGGTGCTGGACGTTCCGGATCGGTCGGCCTTTTCGAGAACGACCAGCGCGGTGGGTTCCGTCGTATCGAGGATCCTGGTCTGAACCGGCCCCTTGGACGGGATCTGACAACGATCCTGCCGCTTGGAGCGACCCTACTCGCCGGATCGAGCCACTGGGAGGATGGACAGACCAACGGGGGGATAATCCGGCTGTACGACATCGAGTCGCGCCGCAGCGGAGAGGCCGTTCTTGGGGTCCAGTTTGCCGTGGGTCCGTTGGCCGCGGTCGATCTCGACGGAGATGGTGCGCTGGAGGTTTTTGTCGGTGGACGCGCGCGCGCCGGACGCTGGCCTGAACCGGTGTCGTCGGTGCTCCTGCGCGACGAAGGGGGACGGTTCGCCATCGCGGAGCGATTCGATACCATGGGACGCGTCAGTGGCGCGTGCTTCTCGGACATCGATGGCGACGGGGATTCGGACCTGGTGGTCGCGGGGGATTGGGGTCCGATCCAGATCTGGCGGAATGACCAGGGTCGCTTGGTCCGCACGACACCTGTGGTCCAATTGGCAGGGGAACGGCTCCCGCTCGACCGGTTCTCGGGACTCTGGAACAGCGTCACCTCGGGCGATTTCGATGGGGATGGACGCCTAGATCTCGTGGCGGGGAACTGGGGCCTGAACAATGCCTGGGTCGCAGCGCTGCAGCCGACGGAACGCCCCTCTCTCCTCGGCATGACGGCACCGCCGCGTCCCCTGCGGCGGCTGTACTGGGGTTCGTTTGGCGGTGTGACCGGCTTCGACCTTGTGGAAGCGCTCCCGGGGGGCGATGGGGATCTGCCCGCCCGGGAGCTGCCGATGTGGTCGCGGGCCTTTCCCTGGATCCGGGAGGCCGTGCCGACCTATGCGGCCTTCGGGACGATGACGGTGGCCCAGGTGTTCGGGACCCGCCTCGCCGATGCACGGGTGGCGGAGATCACCTGGCTTGCGTCGACCCTGTTCCTGAACCGGGGTGACCACTGGGAGGCGCGTCCGTTGCCGGACGTCGCCCAGCTGTCCCCGGTCTTTGGACTGGCCGTGGCGGATGCCGATGGAGACGGGGCAGAGGATCTGTTCCTCGCGCAGAACTGGTCGCACTCCGATCCGTTGACCCCCCGCGTGGATGCCGGCCGGGGAGTGTGGCTCCGGGGCGATGGCCACGGGGGATTCCGTCCGCAGCTTCAGACCGGTGTGGCGATCCATGGCGACCAGCGGGGTGCGGCGGTGGCGGACTTCGATCGGGATGGTCGACCCGACCTGGTGGTCTCCCAGAACGGCGCATCAACCCATCTTCTGCGGAATCTCGCGGCGCGCCCCGGACTGCGGGTGGGGGTCGAGGAGGGGGGCGTTCCAGGAAGTTGGGCCGGGACCCAGGTCAGACTGGTGTTCGGCACCCAATCCGGTCCCTGGCGTGAATGGCACCTCGGAGCCGGCTATTGGAGTGTCGACAGCTCGACACAGATCCTTGCCCTGCCGGGAACGGCAACGGCGGTGGAGGTCCGGAGACCCGGGGGGCGTTCGACCCGACATCCGCTCCCGCCTGGGATCGAAGCGGTCGTGATCACTTCTGAGGGACAGATCCGGCCCTCGCCCTGAAGGATCCAGAAGGGGTCGTGTTCTGGATCTTCTGGCGACCTGCGCCCCCGCGTCCCGTGGGTGGGTGATGCAGTGCCCTGCATCACTGGGTGCACCGGGTGCACCCACGAGAGGCGTGACCTGTCGGGACCCCGTCGAAGATGGATGGGGGGCCTGCAACGCGCCCGACCAACCCGCCCAGCCCTAGAGGTCGACCCAACCCTCGCGGGTTCAGGGGGGACCCAGCGCCCAGCGGGTTGGGTCCAACACCGTTCTTCCTCTTTCGCGGGACACCTCCTAGTCTCCACCCCCTCCTGACACCCGTGGAATCGCAGTGCAGGCGGGTCCTGTGATGGGGTTCCGTTCCGGTGCAGGGGACGTCCATACCATTGTTCCATGACCTCCGTCACACAGCTGAAAACCGTCAAGGGCAACACCGCCAACAAGGTCGCCGCCGAACTCACCCGTACCGGGGGACTGCTCCGGCTGGCACCGGCCTGGGTTCCCCGTTCCTTCCTGCAGCCGGGTCTCCGGCTCAAGCTGCATCCCGATGACATCTATGCCTACGGTGCGAACCGTGGCGGCATCGATGAGCGCTGGTTCGCCTCGACGACCGAGGCTGCCAACGAGGGCCGCGTTCCAGACGAAGGCCTGAGCTACGTCGTGGTCGGCTCCGAGCGGTTCACCCTCCGCAAGGCGGTCGAGGACTGCGGTGCCTCGATCGTCGGCAAGGCCATCTGGAAGAAGTACGGCCGCTGGCCGGTGTACTCCAAGTTCTTCGACAACATGGGCCCCATCCCGCACCACATGCACCAGTCGGCCAAGCAGGCCAAGCTGGTTGGACAGGAAGGCAAGCCCGAGAGCTACTACTTCCCGCCGCAGCACAACAACGTCGGCAACAATTTCCCCTACACGTTCATGGGATTCGAACCCGGCACGACCAAGGCGCAGGTCCGGAAATGCCTCGAGGACTGGAACAAGGGGGACAACGGGATCCTCGACCTCTCGAAGGCCTACCGTCTCAAGCCCGGTACCGGCTGGCTCATCGACCCCTGCGTCCTGCACGCCCCGGGCAGCCTCTGCACCTACGAGCCTCAGTGGGGCAGCGACGTCTTCGGCATGTACCAGAGCATGGTCGAGGGCCGCTATGTCCCGTGGAGCCTCCTCGTGAAGGACATGCCCAAGAAGTACCATCACGACCTCGACTTCATCGTCGACCAGCTGGACTGGGACAAGAACGTCGACCCGAACTTCAAGGACAACCACTACCTCGAGCCGGTGCCGGTCGCGGACACCCGCAAGGAGGGCTATGTCGACCGCTGGATCGTATATGGAACCATCGACGGCGAGCAGCTGTTCACCGCCAAGGAGCTCACCGTGGATCCGGGCACCAAGGTCACGGTGAAGGACACGGGCGCCTACGGTCTGATCTGCGTCCAGGGCGTGGGCAAGATCAACGGCCAACCGTTGAACAGCCCGAAGCTGATCCGATTCACTGAGCTGACCGAGGACGAATACTTCTGCACGGAGGACGGCGCCAAGGCGGGCGTGACCTTCGAGAACACGAGCGAGACCGAGCCGCTGGTGACCCTCCGCTACTTCGGCCCCGAGGTGAACCCGGACGCGCCGAAGATGGGTGCGTATCGGAAGAACAAGTTCTGAGGCTCAGGTCCCTCGGTTCCCACGAACGGCTGGTGCCAGTGCACCAGCCGTTTTTGTTTGGAACCCCGGATCCGCCAGGTTCATCCAAGGCCGACGGATCCCCTCAGTAGATCAGCACGAATCGACCGTCGGGATCGGTCATGGCCGCCACCAGGCTCCACGTGGGCACGCCGGGAGCCGCCCCCTTCTCGCCCATCGGCTTGCCCTTGGCATCGAACCGCTGCCAGGCGATATCCCCGCCCCGCGCCCAACCCGTGCCCTCGGTCCAGGCCAGCAGCGTCTCGCCTCGGGAGTTCCCGACCGCGATGGGGTGCTTGGGGTTCCTCCCCTGGGTGGGGGGTGTCACCGGAGAGGCTGTGATGGCCCCGTTTGGTCCGAAGGCGGCCCAGCAGACCTTCCCGCGAGTCTCCCAGGCCCCCAGGATCCGCCCGCCAGCTTCGGTCCACGATGTGCTGCTCATCGGGCAGGCGCTGACCTTCCACGGATCTTCCAGGAGCACCCTGAACTCCGATCCGCCATCGGGTCCTGCGACCAGGACCTGGTCGCGGCTCCCTGACTCGTTGGCTCCCCGAAACGACAGGAACAGGGTCCCATGGCTGTCCATGAAGGCCTTCATGCCACAGCAGCCGCAGGCGCCCGTATCCAGTCGGGGCACCGGTTGTTCGGGTCCGAATGTCCGTCCGCCATCTGCCGACCGGGCGATGAACACGGATCTGCCGGCCTCGCCCCGGGTATTCCCGGGACGGGGTGCATGCCAGGTGACCAGGACATTTCCCGTGGAATCTGCGGCCACGGACCCACCGCCATCGAGGCCGCGTGCGTTCTGGATCACGTCCCGCTCGGGCTCGAACCCGGTGCCTGCGTCATTGAGTCTGGTGTAGAGCATGGGAGCCTGCATGTAGGTTCCCCCCTGGGGGGCATGCCCATTCCATGCCACGTGGATCCTACCTGTCTGTCCCAACGCCAGCTGGCCCCCCCGAATCGTCCCGATCGCAATGGCGCTGCCGGGCTGGCTGTTGACCCGGATCGATCGGGAGAATTCCGAACTGTGTCGACGGCGATGGACGTAGAACAGGTCCCCGCCTGAGGGGTCTCCCTTGAAGTAGAGGAGGTGGACGGTGCCGGCCGGGTCGGTGACCACCTGGGGCTGGATCCCGCCATCAGGCACCCGTATCAGCGCCACGTCTGCCCGGGAGCTCAAGGGCATGCAGACCCCCATGAGGATGCCGCTCAGGGGTTTCAGAAAACGGCTCGAAATTCGGGTGTCCATGGGAGTGTCGAAACGTTGGATAGGGTCCGACCAAGTTTCAAAACGGATCTTCAGTCCCAAGGGCGCGGAAAAGTCCCGGCAGGGATCACCCCGGGGGACCCGACGCGGGTTCGATGGATCGGACGCGGAAACACCTGCGACCCTTGGACGTGCGGGAGTGTTTCCTCGTTGGATCCCATCGGGCAGGACGGAGACCGGATCGCGGTGAAACCGGAAGAGTGACCGTCTCCGGCAGGGTTTCCATGCCCTGCGAGAGGGACACGGATTCTGCAGAGCGGCTAGGCCGGGGCCTGCGTGATCTCCCTGGGCAGAAGCTGCAGAATCATATCCTTGCGGCGTGCCCGCATGGACTCCCCTCCGGTGCCGCTCCGGTATAGGAGGACGTTCCGGATGGCCTGGAAGAACCGGACATTCTCCTCGATTGCCGCCAGTTCGTCCGGGGGCGGGTTGTTGAAGTATCGCGCCACGAACATCGGCCAGACCCGGCGGGCAATTCCGTTGTCGAGGCCGATGATCTTCTGGCAGAGACCCGTTTCCGCATGGAACTGGAGGATCTGCCGGATCGGGCCGAGGTCGAAGTACGGCGTGCCCGTCGCCATGTCCCCCATGTCGATCAGGCAGGGAACATCTCCCTGCATCATGATGTTCCCAGGATGGAGATCCCAATGGATCAGCGTGCTCCTCCGTTCGGTTCGGTGCAGCCTGTCCAGAATCGCCGCCCTCTGACCGGCATTGAAGAGGTCGCAGGCCTCCACGTGGCCGCAGGCGATGTCGATGGCGTCGGGAAAAGCACCCTGGTCCGGAACGATCGAGTGGATCTGCCTGCAGAACCCAACGTAGTGGTCCACCACAGCCTCCAGGTGGTCGACATGTCTCTCGATGTACTTCGAGAGGGTGTCCGCGTTGATCATCTCGTACAGGACGCCTGTTCGGGTGCCGCAGACCACCACCTCGTAGGAGATGGCGGTCGGCACCCCCGCCACGAAGGCCTTCTTCGCGAGGCGCTTCTCCCTGGACGCCGAGGCGTCGTCGATATGGTTGAAATACAGCTTCAGCACCGTCTCCTCATCCACCCTGAAGCACTCCCCATTCCCGCCCTTGGCGATCAACTCGAGGCCGTCGATCGACAGCCGACGAGGCTTCCGCTCGTACTCCAGAATCCGGTCAAAGCCCGTGATCTCGAACACGGTGGCGATCGCCGGGTTCACATTCCGCACGACAAGGCTGCCGTGGATCCCGTGCATGCGTTTCTGCGCCGCCAGCAGGACGCGAAGTCCGAGGGAGGAGACGTGCTCCAGACCGTCGAAATCCAGCACGAGCTCCGTGACGCCATCGAGCTCGTGGTCGACGACCTGGGTGAGTGTGGGAGCCGTCTCGTGATCGAGTCGGCCCATGAGTGAGACGGTTAATCGGTCCGCCTCCCGGTGGTGTGCCAAGTTCATGGAACCCGTCGAGCCTTAGTCAGGTCGCACCCTTCGGTCCACAAACCGTTTGGCCCTGCAGGGTCTTCACCGAGAGGACCGTCTGTCTCGCGTTTCCCTGTCACAGGGGATCTGCCCCCAGTGCAGCGGCTTCTTTCTGGGGATCCAGGCCCAATGCCTGCCGCCACAGGACGAACAGCGCTCCGAGTTGCGGATTATTTAAATATCTGATGGACAGCTGTTTACGGATTCATTTCGGGCTGGAATCGGAGCGTTGTCCCGGGGGTGCTGGATGGATCTCGGCCGTCCACCTTGGTCGGCGAATCCAAAACCTCACTTCAAAACCCAATGAACCGTAGCCAACAACGCATTGCGGCCGCTCTCGCGGTCGTCTGGCTCGGTGGTGTCTCCACCACCCAGGCCGCAACCACCACCCTCGCCGATCTCCTGGTCCCGGGGGCCTCAATCCGGGTCTACGATCCGGTCAACCATCCTGGACTCCAGAACGACCTGACGTTCTCCAATTTCCAGAATTTGAGTCAGGTCGGAACCCTGAGCGTTCCGCTCGACCAGATCTTTGTCGTTCCCATCTGGGGTGGTGTCGGCGGACTGCAGGTTGAGCCCGGGCTCCGGTTCCAATCGGCACTCTGGACCCTCACAGGAGCTGGGCAGACCTACGATCTCAGCTTCGAATTCACCGTCAGCCATACCTTCCTGTCACCGGTGCTGACGGACAATACATTGGCCCTGACGGGAGCGGCCATCGGCAGCGGTATCGCCCAGGTGGTCGAAGGGGTCATCAATCCCCTCAACAGTCAGACCCTCGCCAACAAGTACGTCTACACCGATGCGCTCGGCGATCAGCTGGTGGATCACGATGTCTTCCTGGGCGGACCCTATGGCGCGGTTCAGGTCCGGAAGGATTTTGCCATGAGCACGGGTTCCGCCGAAGGCTCACGGGTCTTCGTCAGCGACTTCGACCAGACCTTCTCCGCGGTTCCCGAGGCCAGCCCCGGTCTTGCCGGGATCGGACTCGCCCTGCTGGCGGGACGTCAGATGCTCCGTCGCCGGGCGCCCCAGGCCAGCGAGGCCGTCATCGTCTGAAGGCGCCCTCCCGCGATCCCTTCGGGTCACCCGTGGGAACGATGGCAAAAATCTGGAACCCCGGGGTTTCGTCGAGGATCCTCGGGGTTCCACTTTCCATGAGCATCCATCCCGTCCGCTGGGGTTTCCTCGGCACTGCCAACATCGCCCGCAAGAACTGGCAGGCGATCCACAACACCGGCAATTCCGTCCTGACCGCCGTCGCCAGCCGGGACATCGCGCGTGCCCAGGCCTTCATCGATCAGTGCCAGTCCCAGGTGCCCCTGCCGACGCCACCCAAGGCGCTCGGCAGCTATGAAGCCCTGCTCGAAAGCCCGGAGGTCGATGCGGTCTACATCCCGCTTCCGACCGGACTCCGGAAGGACTGGGTCGTCCGTGCGGCCCGTGCCGGGAAGCACGTCGTCTGCGAGAAGCCCTGCGCACCCACCGCGGCCGATCTCCAGGAGATGGTCGGCGCCTGCGCCCAGGATGGGGTCCAGTTCATGGACGGCGTCATGTTCGTCCACAGTGGCCGCATGGAACGCCTGCGTCAGGTCCTCGCGTCGGGCGAGGCGGTCGGGGACATCCGACGGGTGACCTCGCAGTTCAGCTTCCGTGGAGATGCCGCGTTCTTCACCGACAACATCCGGTCCCGAAGCGGACTCGAGCCGCAGGGGTGCGTCGGGGACCTCGGCTGGTACTGCATCACCTTCGCGCTCGAGGCGCTCAAGGGGCGCCTCCCCCACACGGTCATCGGACGCCGTCTCTCCCACTTCAGCCATGCCCAGAGCACCGATGTCATCCCATCGGAGTTCTCGGCGGAACTCCTCTACGACAACGGTGTGTCGGCCTCGTTCTACTGTTCGTTCATCACCGAACACCAGCAGTGGGCCAGCGTCAGCGGCACGAAGGGCAACCTGCGTGTGTCCGACTTCGTCCTGCCCGTCTTCGGTGCCGAATCGTCGTTCGAGATCGACCAGGCTCAGTTCCATGTGAAGGGCACCCAGTTCGACATGGAGTCGCACCGCCGGCTCGAGATCGTGTCGGAACATGCGAACAACCATCCGACGGCCCAGGAGACAAACCTCTTCCGGCACTTTGCCGAACAGGTCCAGTCCGGGAAGCTCAACACCCACTGGCCGCAGCGGGCCCTGAACGCCCAGCGTCTGCTCGACGCCTGTCTCGACTCCGCCGCGCGCGGGTCAGCGCCGGTCGGATTCCGGTAGCGGAACGGGGCGGGGGACCTCGACGGGCTCGACGTCCCCGCTACGATCAGGGCTGTGCCGGTCGGTCTGCCTCCGGCATGGCCCGCTTCCAGATCGGCACGATCCGCTTCATCTCGTCAATCAGCCATTGGCCGGCGGCGAAGGCCTCGGCGCGGTGGGGGGAACGGATCTCCAGCCAGAGGCTGGTTTCGCCCGCGGCGACCGGTCCTGTCCGATGGAGGAGCCGCACGGAATCGACTTGGGGCCACCGGGACTCGACCGCGTCGAAGAGTCGTCCGAACTGGTGGATGGCCATCTGGCGGAACGCCTCGTAGTCCAGTCCGGCGATGGCGGTGCCCGACTCCTCGCCCCGGACGATCCCGTTGAACACCAGCACGGCACCGCAGGTGGTGGAGGCCGTGCGGGACCGGATCCATTCGACCTCATCGATCGGATCGGCTGTGAGGAGAAGGTGCCGGTGCATGGGTTGGGGAGTCCCGGCTTCAGTGGGTGGCCCGCCACAGGGACAGGGATGTGAACACGGCCACGGCCACTCCGTAGCCGCAGACGCCCATGCCTACGGCGAACGGGATGAGTCGTTCCTCGGAGAAGACCATCAGTCCGAGGCCGACGCTGCCGAACAACGTGGCTTCGCCCAGGAAACACAGGAGTGGCAGGCCGCGAGGCGCCTCTGCGAGGCGGTCGTACATCCAGAGACGGTATCGGACCTCTCCCAGCGAGCGCATGACCCAGGCGGACTGCAGGTTTCGCGCCGCCACGAGGAGACTGGTGGTGGTGAGCGAGATCGCCAGGAGCGGCCACGTCGCGAACAGCAGGACCAGGATGAGATTGGTGATCAGTCCCCCACGCCAGCCGAGCCACCGGGCGACCGGATTGCCTTCGAGCCTCAGATTCGGGGTGGCGATGTAGGTGGACAATAGGTCGAGGCCGCGCGCAATCGCCAGCATCACCAGGAAGACCCACCACAGTGGGGATCCGGGGCGGATGAAGTCGTCCATCGAGAGCATTCCGGGAAGTGCCGGAGCCCCGGCGAGGCGGTTCCTACTGCAATTTCTTCCCGTAGAGATTCTCAGGGGTCTCCAGACGCTCCTCGGTCGTGGACCAGGCGGCGCCGGCCTCGCTCACCGTCCTGAAGAAACAGCTCCGGAACCCCTCATGGCAGGCCGGTCCGCTCTGCTCGACCTGGATCAGCAGGGCGTCGCCGTCGCAGTCGAAGGCGACGTTCCGAACCACCTGCACGTTTCCGCTCGACTCGCCCTTCATCCAGAACTTCTGGCGCGACCGGCTCCAGAACCACGTCTTGCCGGTGGACAGGGTCTTCTCGAGGGAGGCCCGGTTCATCCAGGCCATCATCAGAACCCGTCCGTCCCGGTGATCCTGGACGATGGCGGGGATCAGTCCGTCGGCGGTCCATTTCAGCTGGTCGTAGAGGCTCATGTGTGTGGGCGGTCGATGTGACGCGTGCTCAGCGTGAGGGGAGGAATCCGAAGACCACTGCGCCCACGAGGCAGGCGAGGGCGGCGATGTGATTCCATTGCGGACGGGATTGGAAGTAGAAGAACGCGAATCCCATGAACACGGTGAGGGTGATGGCTTCCTGGACGATCTTGAGCTGGTAGGGGGTCAGCCGATGGTTGCCCCAACGGTTCGCGGGCACCTGGATGACGTACTCGAAGAACGCGATGCCCCAGCTGGCGAGGATCACGATCCAGAGCGGGGACGACTTGAACTTCAGGTG